>OCVV011339459.1_pt1 | contig 20860 bp, 29 predicted proteins | sample 1539721 | NCBI WGS metagenome assembly OCVV01 (sample SAMN02144230, study PRJEB22623) | gut metagenome | biome: sheep rumen | host: Ovis aries | place: New Zealand
ATTCATTCCCGCAGCTAACACCACACAAGGCGGAGTTACCTATAAGGCAAATAAAGTCTATAAGTGTATTACCAAAGGTTCTGCCGTATTCCAATCTGCCGACTATGTAGATGATGCACAAGCACAGGCAAAGGTAGATGCTTTTGTCAGTGGCACATACACAACGGACAAGCAAAACTTGCAATTACAGATAGATGGCAAGGTAGAAACGTTCCGTCAAGCTACAGACCCCGCTCTGTCATGGACTGATGCTGACAAGCCAAAGCATGTTGGTGACTTATGGATGGATATTTCCTCTGATGGCGGCAAGAAAACCAAAATCTATGAGGACAAAGGCGCAAGCGCAAGCCCTCGATACAAGTGGGAGGAGCAAGATGTGCCCGATGCGGTGTTTGATGAGATTGACGGAAAGTCAACTATCTACGGAAATGCCATAGCTACACCACCTACAAATTACAAGAAAGATGATATGTGGCTGCTACCCGCTGATGCAACCATCAACGGAGTTGATTACAAGGCGGGTGATGTGCTTAGTGCCTCACAAGATTCAGCAACCTATTCAGCAACGCATTGGTCAAAGCGAGTACGCTATACCGATGATACGAAGGCTGATTCGATACTGAATGACAAATACTACATAAAGCTGACGGGCGGCACTTATGATACTGGCATTTCCGAAGCGAAAAGTGCGGCAGCTGCGGCTCAAAGCACGGCGAACACAGCGAGAGATAATGCTGATGCGGCGAATACAAGACTTACCACATGGGCTGATGATACAAAGATTAGCCCAACGGAGAAGTTAGCCTTGAAGAACCAAAAGGCTGACGTGATGAAGGAGTATGCGCAGATTATCACCGATGCAGCCAAATACACAGGCGTTTCTACAACCGCTTTCACAACGGCTTACAACAAGGCGATAACCGCTTTCAACTACTATACGGCATCCACACCCGAGAACATTGCTATTATTACCGATAGCCAAACGGATAGTGATGCTACACCACGATACTCTCGCATAGCTGATTACTATGCAGCACGTCAGACTATCCTTGAGGCTATCACAACGGCAGCTAAGAATTATGCAACTACGCAAGGAAATAAATTCCTTGATGATGCGGTGTATAGGGCTATCTCTGCTGCTTTGGGTAGCAATACTGATATTGTAGGTGGATTGGTTCTTACCTCGTTGATTGGTATGCGTGACAGCTCCGAGCAAGTATGGGGCGGTATCAGCGGACAGTATGATGCTACGGCTTACGGATATGGTATAGCAGCGTGGTATGGCGGTGCTATGGTGGATAAGGAAGTAACTCCATCTGCTTCCAATCATGCCAAATCGCTTTTCCGTATGGATGGTAGCGGTTATCTTGCGGGTGGAAATATCACTTGGGATGCAACAGGACGTGTTACCATTAAGGATTTGCATACAGATGATGGCGGCACTCCTACTGATGTGCTTCAAGAAATGTCGGCTTTCCGAGAAATGTTCGACCTCTCTGTATGGTCAAGCGCAACACGCATCAAGCCGTTACAGAACTTTGAGCATTTAAAGATTACACGTCCCAGCGGATATACCATTGCAGACAACGATGTGCTCACTCGCAACGAGAGCGATGCCCGCTATATGCTTATTGACAGATTCCTTGAACTCTTTGATGTGTATAATGGCAGCACCAACTATTCAGCAACGTTCAAAACGAGTGGACTGCCTACAGACAGGACAAATATCTCCATCAAGGCAAAGTTCGACTTTTGGTCGCAAGGTGGTATCACAGCTCTCGGTCAAGGCTCACAAGGCGGTGGAGGCGGTCAAGGTGATGTTACTTGGGCTTTGTTGGCTAATAATAGCGACACAAGACCGATTGCGCTATCACACCTTACTGGCGCACTTACAGATTACGCTACTCAGTCATGGGTCAGCACCAACTTTGCACTCAAATCAGATATACCAACACTCGCCACACTTTCGTGGTCGGGGTATTCAAGCGGGTCTTACAACGGCTCAGAGGCAAAGACTATCTCTATCCCTAATAACACCAATCAGCTTACAAATGGAGCGGGATTTGTTACATCAAGCGGTGTAACATCTGTAGCAACTGGTACAGGATTAACTGGCGGTACGATAACAAGTACTGGAACAATCTCGATTAATAGCACATATCAGACGTATATAAGCAATGGTAATACAGCCTACGGGTGGGGAAATCACGCTAATGCTGGGTATATTACAAGTAGCGGAAGTTGTGCAAAAGCATCGGAAGCATTATACTTACTAACTAATAACACGTCACAAGCTGCTGACGATTGCTATGATGAACATGCAGGTCTGCGATTTTGGCGATACAATGGAACATCAAGCACGATTGGTCAAACAGGCGGTGATGGTTGGATTCTTTCTTGGTCTTGGGGTGAAGGTTCAGTAGGAGGGCAGATTTATTTAGATGATAATCCTTCAAAAACAATTTGCATAAGAGGCAGAAACAATGATTCTGCAAAGACTTTCACAACATGGTCAACTGTACTGCATACAGGAAATAGTTCCGTATCTAAGAGCGGTGAAACACTTACTGTCAATATTGGCGGCACAAGTCAAAGCCTGACAAATACTTGGAGAGGCATACAGGACAATTTGTCATCATCAAGTACAACCGATAGTCTTAGTGCCTATCAAGGCTATCTGCTTGCTAATGGCAGCGCAAGGGATAACACAAAGCTACCTCTTGCTGGAGGTGAGATGACGGGTATGTTAAGGGTAAACCATTTTATTTTTGGATATAATTATGGTCATGCTGGAGGCAATGCCCCATCTTTTGTGTTTGATAAGGCAGGCTCTTATTTTACTGGTATAGGAGCAAATGGAGAAGCTGACACTATTTATTTTTCTGCCGCCACCATTAGTGATGGTGAAGCATCATGGGTTACGTCATATAAACAAAAATGGAAGTTCAACGGAACTATATATCAAGAGGATAACGCTGTTATACACGCTGGCAATATCGGTTCTCAATCAGTTAGTTATGCAAATAGCGCAGGTTCAGTTTCTTGGAGTAATGTAACAGGAAAGCCGATAAACTTTAAGGCTTATTCTGGTTCACTCTCTTCTGGCGGGTGGGCTGCTCTACAAGGTATGGGTGATGCGCCATCTATAGCGATTTCATATAATAATAGTAGTGCTTCTTGGAATAGTGGAAATTATAGTGCTACGTTGGTGTACGGAAATAATGACACAAGAGGAATGTTGGATTGCGCATATAACACTCCCGTGGTTTCATTTGGCGGAGGTTGGTATTCTGGTGCGACAAAAGATTCTCCTACTTGGTATATGAAGATAGTAGGTACTAATGCTACTACCTATAACTTGGACTCTATGCCTTATGCTGTATCAGCAGGAAATGCCGACACACTTGATGGCTACCATTACAACGGATTACCATATCTGCCTGTAGCATCAGTATATGAGGAACAGAATGATGCAAACCCTAATTGGGTTCGTAGTTACGCTATAAATCACAGACAATCGTTTGTATATAATACTAATGGTCGTGAGTGGGCATATTGGATTGGTATGCGTAGTAGTGATACCAGCTATGGCACTATCCTCAGATTGTCGCACGATGGACTTGTAGAATTTATGTACAAAGGTGGAGGTGGCGATAATGATAATTGGAGTGATTGGAAAGCTATTATCACACAAAACAATATTGGTTCTCAAAGTGTCAACTACGCAACAACAGCAGGTTCTGCACCCGCATCAGATGTGTATGCTTGGGCTAAAGCTGCAACAAAACCAAGTTATACCCTTACTGAAATTTCAGATGGTGAATTAGGTTCAAAAAGCAAATACTATCACAGGAGTAGTAGAGGAGCTATACATCACGAGTTATACGGTTCTGATGCAGACTATGGAGTAGTAAAAATTACCCATACCTCAGACGATGGCTCTGGAGGTCCTGGGGCATTTACAGCATCCCTTGGTATCTATGACGAAAGAGCGAATAATCTTTCTGGCAACTATCAACCAACTTTCTATATCAATAGAATAGGAGCAACAAGAACTCCAGATTTAATGGGTTGTGATGTTGGCGGAACGAGAGTGTTTACAATAGATAGCTTAGGTAACGTGAGCATCGGTACTACAAGTCCATCATACAAACTTGATGTAAACGGAACAGTTCATTCTTCTAACGTATATTCGGATGGTTACGGTTTGTTTGGAGGTAGCAGTGGCGTATATATTGGTGCAACTTACGCTGGCGGCTCAAGTGGATTTGATTGTATAGAGCGAGCTGGAAGTGGAAATACATTGTATATGCAATACTATCACACTGGTGGTATTAGTATGTGCAATGGTGGTGGAAATGTGATGATTGGAAGTGGTAGCCCAAACTACAAGCTGCATGTAGTAGGAACATTCTATGCAAGTGGTTTAGCCACATTTGGAGGCGATGTTCTGCCAGCATCTAACCTTGCTCAGAACTTCGGTAGCGACAGTTACAGATGGGAGTACATATTCGGCAAATACATTATGGCAAAAGGTGATGCTCCTGCGGTTTACGTAAGTAATGAGTCGGGTAATTGGATGGCTCTGCATTGGGCATCAGATGCGAATCGAGGATTGTACGACAATTCTTTCGGATGGGTACTCGCTTACAACGGCACGAACACTTACATGAGTGGCGGTAACGTTGGCATCGGCACATCATCACCATCCTATAAGTTACATGTAGCAGGTGACATCTACGCAACGGGCGGTGTAACATCATTGTCAGATGCCCGCCACAAGACCATCATGGGCGACACTAAGCTGAGAGTAGAGCAGATAGCCGATATGCCCGCTATCACCTACAAGTGGAACGACAGACGGGATAATGACCTACATGTTGGTTCTATTGCTCAGAATTGGCAGAGGATATTGCCCGAAGTGGTAAGTGTTGCTAATGACCTTGAGGGTACGCTGTCTATCAATTACGGCGTTGCTGCTATGATAGCAAGTATTGTAACCGCCAAAAAGGTCGTTGACCATGAAGCTCGCATCAAGGCACTTGAAAGCGAGTGTGAGAGATTGAGAGAAGAGAATAAACAACTTAGATTTAAAATAGCATAAGAAAGGAGAGTAAGATATGCCAGTAAGCAATAATGTTGTAAACATGCCCGTATCGGTAGATGATATACAGGAGGTGCTCGGAGCTACCTCTGATTCGGTGTTGCCATTGTGTCAAGATAGCCATGTAAATCCGATGAGCAAGTACAAGCCCACCGATTATGTCGGTGGCGGCTATGCTGTAGGAACAAATGGTTTAGAATTGGCATGGCGAGGCAACCCGAAGAGTAGTCTATATATTGGCTGTGGTTATGATATGCCATCTTTGGAATTAGATGTAAACACACAGGTTACTTGTATCAATGGGGCTGTGATGTCATTATATAACTTCCTTGAAGGTTCAGCAAACTATAGTTATGCCATAATATCTGCGGTTGGTGGTGCTTTGATTCGTCCATCGAGTAGAATTTCACCATCATACGGGCGATTGTCGGATTTCTATAGATACACACATAATCCGTATTATTACAAGTACGGGGGGTCGAGACCGTTTTCTGTATCGTGTTCGTTACCTCAAGTTGGAGGTAAAAACGTTATAGATGCGAGTGCTCAAATATTCTACCAATATGATAGCGTAAGTGATGGTATAGGTGCTCACATCGGAGTGAACGACTTGTTTTCAATCGAGTATGATAGCCGCATGGCAACATTCGGAGGGCAGCAGTTTTATGTCGGCACTAAAAGAGCATACAAGTTTTTCGGTGTGATGGTGTGGGACACACGCACGTCAAAGTGTATTATCTCACGTGATGCAATAACGACTATTGGCACAACGGTAGACCCAGTTACAGGACTTGCAGACGCAAGGGCTGTGTTATTTGAAACAGCAGAAGTGGTAGATGATACTGGCTCAAAAGGGTTTAAATATGGCGACCCTGTTTATGTTTTGCCGTTCATACTTGCCAAAAACACGCTGAACAAATATGTATTCTTTGGGATGAACATTCTTGGTACATCGTACTTACAGAAAACACTACTTGGTAATGAAGCTCCACCATCATACACAAATATGCGTGTAACAAGTCTTTCCGCAACTATCACATACTATAGAGTGGAAGACCGCACGTATGATATATATTTTAGTAGCGTGTCAAGTTTTACGTTTAATCTTAGCGGCTATCGTACTGGTGGAAAAAACTACATCTATTTCACGACCAACCAATGCTCTATACTACCAGCGGACAGCACGGGCAATCTCCAATCTTATGTAACGTCCAACTATGGCACAAGTTATGACGGACAGAGTGGTTACAGATATTCCACGTTCTCCAGCAATAGCGGTAACGGCGCACAGCTTATAAGTGGCACAATGAGCTACAGTGGATTGCGCAGTCGAATACAGTTCAGTGGTAGTGGAACGTCCGCAAAGGTAAGTGTCCTTGTGCCCGTCTATCAATTCGATGGTAGTACTGGTATGGAGAGAAAATATTATAATCTCGAATTTACAATAGACCCACGAAAAACGGGAAGTAATACAGCAACGGCAGTTGCATCATAAAATAATTTATTAACAATTTAAAAACGTTTTTATTATGTTCAACATTCTTACAACAACAGAGACCAGCACATTTAAGTGCGTTCAAGATTCAATCATCGTCAATGGTAATTATACCAAGGACGTTAGTAACAACACTATCACCAATATCCACGGTGATTGCTATCGCAATGATGGCGGTAACATCGGTGCTAACATTGGGTACTTTAATGGCTATCCCAATGGTGACGAGTTTACGTACGACCTCTCTCAGATGAGCCGTAGGGACAGCAACCTTGTGTGGGATGCCATTGACGAAATTGAGTCAAACATCATCACCCCGCCAAATGATTAAGGTACTGAGGGCTTCGTGCCCTCTTTGCTTTTTCTTAAAAGATGTGAATAATCTTGTATAGATGATATTTTTTTCTTATATTTGCAAGGTTTATATTTAACGAAAACAAAATTATGAAGAAGAAAATCAAGACAAATGAGATTCTGGCAGCTTACAACATCCTCAACGCTGCTAAGTATGCATCAATGGGTGACGATGACAAGGTGAAGGTATGGAAGATTGCACGCACCTTGAAGCCTATCGCTACCAAGTTTGAAGAGGATTCCAAGGATGCTGCCGAAAAGCTGAAGCCAAAGGACAAGGACTTTGCTGAGAAGTACCAAAAGGCGCAAGAGTATGAGCGCATGAAGCGTACGCCTAACCTTGATGCAAGCAAGCTGCCTATGGGTGCTGCTGAGTACGACCAATTCATCAACGATGTTCTTGTGCCTTACAATAAGCTCGTTGGTAAGGCTTTGGAAGAGTATGCCAACAAAGAGGTCGAGGTGGAGTTTGAGCCACTTTCTGACGAGGCTTTCGGTAAGCTGATGGCAAGCAACGAGTGGTCTTTGGGTCAGACGGTTGTTCTGTCTGAGATTATCTGTGAACAAAAATAACAAAAAACAAAAAAGATTATGGGAAGCAATTCTTATATCCCCGAATATATAAGTGCGTCAAGGATTGTGGCACACGGCAAGATTGAAAGTCTTGCTAATGGCTTTTCTTTGCCGAATAAGGAGGGGTTTACGATTTATGCACGACCAAAGGTAGGTGCTGAAATAGCAACACCCGACATTGTGCTGAGTGTTAAATGTATGACCGATGATAAGGCTGCGGAAATACCCGTCACTCTTAACGAGTGGAACAAGCTCTATCTCGAGTCCATTGCGCCTAATGCCGACATCCTCGAGAGTGTGGATTTGTATTGGGGCACAGGCTTTAGTATCGTCAAGGGCAAGGGTAAGTACTACACAGAGCCGACAGCCGTTTCTACACGCTATTCGGGCGAGGCACAAGCACTTGTCACAGCGGGTAGCGGAACGGGCGTTATCAAGTATCGCCTTAAAGGTGGTGAGTGGTCTGACTCTGTGCCCACAGCAACAAATGTTGGCGTTTATCAAGTCGAGTATAAGATGGAGGCAAACGATTTGTACGAGGGCATAGAGCCTAAGACGCTCCGTTGCACTATCGCTGAGAAGTTCGTCAACGACCCGACTATTGAGCTGACACCAAGCAGCTTTACATATAACGGCAGTCCATGTGTACCTTCAGTAGTTGTAAAGGACGGACAGAGGGTTATCCCAACAGCAGAGTACACCGTAGAGATTACCAACAATATCAATGCGGGTACTGCCAATGTGGTTATCAAGGATAATATTGCGGGTAATTATGAGGTTATCGGCTCTACCACCTTCAATATCGCAAAGGCGGCTCGTACAATCAGCTTTGTGAGCGTTCCAAGCACTCTTGATGAGGAAGAGACCGCTGTTATCGCTGCAACACCTTCAGCGGGTGCTAACGATGGCTCAATCAGCTATTCGTCAAGTGATAGTGAAGTGCTTGCTGTAGATGGTAATGTCGTTACTGCCGTGGCAAGCGGAAATGCTACACTTACTGCCGCTATCTCTGAGGGACAGAACTACTTAGGTGCAAGCGTTACTCATGAGGTCGAGGTTAAGAATTATGCACTTTCATATCTGACTTTCACGCCCGTTGAGGATAGTACCTTTGGCTTTACAAAAGATGGATTAAGCTATTCACTCGATGATGGAGATACATGGACGGAGTTATCCGCTAATGGCACTACACCTACCGTTACTGCTGGTTCAAAAATTATGTGGAAGAATAATACCGCTCTTACACCTGAACCAAGTCATGGTATCGGTACATTTACTTCATCGAATAATTTTGATGTCGAGGGTAACATAATGTCGTTGCTTTACGGGGATGACTTTGTAGAACAAACAAGTCTTAGTGGAAAAGATTATGTGTTCATGATGTTGTTTAATGAATCAAAAGTACGTAATGCAAATAAATTAGTACTTTCTGCTACAACGCTTTCATTGGCTTGCTATTCTCAGATGTTCTATCGTTGCACCTCGTTGACCACTGCGCCAAAACTGCCCGCTACAACGCTTGTAAACAGCTGCTATCGTGAGATGTTCAATCATTGTACCTCGTTGACCGCTGCGCCAAAACTACCCGCTACAACGCTTGTAAACAACTGCTATGGTGTTATGTTCGGTCATTGCACATCGTTGACCGCTGCGCCCGTGCTTTCCGCTATAACACTTGCAAGCTTTTGCTATAACGGTATGTTCAATGGTTGTACGAACCTATCTTACGTCAAGATGTTAGCTACTAATATTAGCGCAGATAGCTGTTTGGGTGGATGGCTCTATGAGGTTTCCGCAACAGGTACGTTCGTCAAGGCAGATGGCGTAGAAATCCCCGAGGGAACAAGTGGTATTCCGAGCGGATGGACTGTAGAGATTGCTGCATGATTATTAACCCCTAAATATTAAGTTATGAAAGGAATAACATTTTTTTTGGCGTTAGCCGTTTGGATATTAGGCACAATCGGCTGTTTTGGCTACTTGTACTATTACAAGTTGTACCTTTTTGCTATTGCGGCATTGGGTAACGGCACTCTTGCATACTTTACGGTTCGCAAGCTGTATAAGCGTCTCAATCTGTAATAGGGACAATTCACAAAAAAAATAGAGGGCGGGTTAAAAACTCGTCCTCTGTTTATTTATGCACTTAATAAACAGGTGCTTACAAACACGAAACTTGAAGAAAAATTTCGAAACACAAAAATTACCGCTGTAACTATGTGATTATCAATAGATTATAAAATTTGATACGGACTTTGAAACGTACGCCATACGTATTTTTGTTTTTATGCGTAACTTTGCCACGTGGAAGAAATAACGCGTTACACCACATGAGATTTAAAACAGTTAAAAACAAAAAAAAGAAAAGAAATTATGGCAGAGATTTATCAATTACCAGAAAATGGTAGCAACAGTGGAGTAGGTAACATTCCATTCTCAATTCCCATTGGTGGATTCGGCATGGGTGGTGGTCTTTTTGGTGGCAACTATGGCATGAACGGGATTGCTGACTTGTTTGGACTGGCTATCATTGCTTCAATGTTCGGCTGGAACGGTGGCGGATTTGGCAATGGAGGCTTTGGCGGAGGAAACTCAGGCGCGGCTTTCTTGGCTAATCAGCTCTCGAACGATTCGGGTCGTGAACTTATTATGAATGCTATCACCAACCAAGGCGAGGCTTCACGTACCGCTATTCAGACACTTAGCACTATGCTCGGACAGGATTTCAACCTCGTAAATGGCGCTGTAAACAATGTACAGAGCGCACTTAGCAACCTTGCTTTGCAGCAGGCAGTAAGCGTTCCTCAGATTATCAACTCGATTCAGAGTGGCGACGCAAGTATCATCAGCGCATTCCAAAAGTGCTGCTGTGAAAACAAACTGCTTGTAACGCAGCAAGGCTACGAGTCTCAGATTGCAACCCTTAACCAGACCAATCAGCTTGGCTCGCAGGCAGACCGCAACACCAATTCGCTGCTTAACGCAATCAACGCTCAGACTGTTGCAATGAACGACCAGTTCTGTCAAGCTCGTGAGCGTGATATGCAGGCAAAGATTGACACACAGGCTGACATTATAACTCAGCTTCGTGGTCAAATCGACAACGCAAACCAAACTGCCCAGATTACTGGTTACGTTAATTCACTGATTGCTCCATTGCAAGCAAAGGTTACAGAGATTGCCGATAAGCAGCTTCCTACCGTGCCAGTTCAGTGGCCTCAGATTCAAGCTGTAAATACAACACCTTACATGGGTGGTCTGTATGGTGGCTATGGAAACGGTTTTGGTAATGGTGTGTTCTTCTAAGAAAGGAGGTGCGTATGAGTTGTTTTAATATAACGACTAACGTTAACGGCATTCCATACTTGCAGTCAACAAACGTGACTGTCGGCACAGAATCCGTTGATATAGCACTTGGTTTCCGCAGAATACAGCCAGTCGGCTACCTTACTGTTCGTATGGCATCGCAAATACCAGCAGGAACTACAGGTACTCTTCCTGTTACACTGACGTTAAACGGCACAACGCGTGCGCTGACGTTACCCAACGGCACTCCTGCTACAGCTGCCGACCTTGAAGCTGTAAGTGTATTTACTGTATTCAACGACAGGTTTAACGGAGTGCTCGCGCTAATGTCGCGCACCACAGTTTAACAGCCCAAGCGTCGGGCAAGCGTTCTTTGACTTACTGATTGACGAGAGACTCCCTTAGTCTTCTTTTATGCTGACCATCCAACATTGCTTGCTTTGTTTTGGGGTTTTGCATATTAAGAGTTCTGTTGCACCACCTCAAATTTTCTTTTGAGTTATTTAGTCCGTTTCGGTCTATGTGGTCAACCTCTGGGTAGTTGTTGTTGTTTGGGATAAATGCAATTGCCACGAGTCTGTGTATTCCGTACACATACTTCTTGCATTCTTTTCGGAAACAAACGTAGTTGTAAAATATTCCGTTATGAATTGAGGTGTTAGGTCTTAACAACCGTTGTTTAATGTGGTAATCTTTTCCGTTTTTAGTTCGTACTGTTCTATCCAAAGAAACAACGCGACCAAGCGACGATATAGAATACCACCCTTCCCAACCGCAAACAGGTTTCCACTCTTCTCCTTCGAGTCTAATAGACTCAATAAATTCTTCGTTTGTCATTTGCTTTCTGAGTTAAATAACTTCTGAGGATTTAAAAACGGGAAGAGCCTCAGAAATACTCTTGTCAGTCGGTAGCTACTCCAACCTATCCCGACGCAAAGGTACAAATAAAATTAGAGAGTAACAAATTTTTAAAAGTAATTAACAATGGATATTCAAAGCTTAACAAACGGAAGTCCTTTCTATGTGCTAAAGAAAGGCGAATGCCCCACACTGGAAGTAGGCATTGTAAAGAGTAAGTCCAATCCTCGCCCTCAGTATCAGACAAGCACACCAAGCTTGATGAATGGAATGAACTTTCAACAGGTGGTTGATTTAACTGTTACAATAAACGGGAACGACAGGGTTATTAACAACATTCCTCTTAATGTCGAGATTGCGGCTATGGGCAATGAGACTTTTAGCGGCAGTAGGGAAGCAATGCTTCAAGCTGTAGATTCTATGTTGCAGACTTCTAAAAAGGCTTTAGAGCAGATTTCTTGGCACAAAACCACAATCGCGGAAGCCGAGAAAATGCTTGAAGTCCTTAATCCGAGGTATGCCGAAGAGAAGAAGCAAGCAAGAACCATCAACGATTTAGAGAAACGACAGGCGGCTACCGATGCAAAGTTGGATAATATCTTGTCAATCCTAAAGAAACTGGATTCTCCGTCTTAGGCAATGTTTAATCCACTAAAACCGAATAGATTATGGGATATTTGATTTTCGACACAGACCGTGATGACGAAATGGAGGGCTTGCGCTCTCAGATGCGTCGCAGTTATCGTCGTGGCAACTACCGCAACTATGGCGGTTCAAGTGCCAACATGCGTGAACACTACTACAAAAAAGGTTACGAACACGCAATGGAAGACATGGAAGACGAAGAGATGGAGATGCGCCGTCGTAGAGACCAGATGGGCAGATTTGTCTAAGTTTAATTAGGGGGAGGGCTTGTCCCTTTCCCTTTTTTAATAACAAATAAAAAGGAAAGGAAAGAATATGGAAATGTATGTATATAAAAGCGAGGAAGAGGAGATTTACAATTCTAAGTATCACGGGCACTTTAACAAGCGGCTTGCAGAGTGGGCTATCTCTAACATGAGAAAAGAAAACCCATCAACAGGAATGTTAGAGCCAGTAAAGAAAAAGACATTGGAAAAGTACGATGAGTTTTTACAAGCAAACAAGTTGAAACTTCCAGACGAGTCTTACTACGACGGCTACTACTTAATGCACATGTGCGAATCCGATTATCAAAAGTCTCTTGAAGACGATAAGCATCGTGCTGCATTTATCGAGGAAACGATATGTGACCCCGATTGCGAGCCTACAGCCGTGCTTGCATGTTTCAAAGCAAAGATGGATGTTATGGGGATGCCGATTTATTGGGAACGATTTCTTTAAGTAGCGTATGAACACTAAGTTTATCGAAATACCAGAGGAAAAGTGGGGATGCTTGCTTGTGTGGAACTTTAACGTGATGGACTACGATGACATTTGGGCGATATGTAAAAGTTTTGGTATGAGCGACAAAAATATAAATAAGTCGCTGCAAATACTTTCCACATACAACAGCGGAATGACCGTAAGTAACGACGATTTGAGAATGTCGGCAATGTTTATTGGCAAATCATCGTCAACATCTCAATTCTGGAACACAATAGCACATGAGTGCTCGCATCTCGTAGATTCAATATCATCGTATTATGACGTTGATTGTAACACTGAGGATAGAGCCTATTTGCAAGGGTTTATATTCCAAAGGATTGTTGAAGAAATTGCAGACGTTAGATAGAGCCTCGTTGTTGGCTCTATCTTTTATGTAAGCATCTTGCTCATCAACATACAGTCGTCGTTCTTTCTCACGTCTACATACCCGAGGCAGTGGTACAGTTCCATGACGAAAGGCGTCATAACCGAGTTTAGGTCTATGCGGAAGATGCCCCTTCTCCTGCAAATGTCCTCACAGTCTCGCAGCAATCTTGTAGCAAGACCGCGTCCTCTTGCCTGTGGTATAACTGACAGCCCAGACAGGAATGCGACACCCCTGTTGTCGTCTGAAAAACTAAGCTCAACGATTGCGTCACCTTCGTGTTCGATTATTGTGAGCGTATATCCCCAAGACCATTTATTTTCGTGTATTTTTCTCATTGACGTCTCTATTTAATCGTTTGTAACTGAACTTCAGCTTCTTTATATTCCAGCCACGTTTGCACATGCGCTTCTTGAAGTTTTTCTTTACCTTGCGTGGCAGTCTATATCTCTTGCCTGCAATCTTCTTGTATTGTTTTCCAATACTTCTAAACTCTTGTGCTCCCATAATTATAATCTTGTTACTTCTGGATAATAACGGTCTTCATCAGGAGACCACCGATATTCTTGCCCGCAATGAGGGCATTTTGCGCCAATACCTCTTTGTGCATCGAACTCTCGTCCGCACTTTGTACACAGGGCTGAGTACTTGGGGTAAATTTGAACAAAATGTTTAGAGAAGCCTCCATCGCCGACTTCAAGCGCACCTTGCTCTGTAAGCGCCTTTATAATGCCGACCACATCCTTTACGGACGCAGAATCCATATCGTCAACTCTTGACTTTAGGAGGGAGTTTAGAACTCGCACGGTATCCTCTCCTGTAAACTTGTAGTCCGTAATATTCAGCGACTCGTTCTGCACTTCTGCGTGATGAAGCTCGGACATGTAGTCAATAAGCATCTTGATGTGCTGTTTTGACATAAGTGCGGCAACTTCGTTCTTCTTTGACGACAGATACTGTCCGTCATTGTCTCCGATGTTGTTTTTAAACTCATCTGGGGAGTACGCGATGCAGTATGCAACCTCCGTATCCTCTCCATTAGTAACCATGAGCGCGAACGTGTAGTCCTGTAAACTAACGTCAGCTCCTCTCGTGTGCAATGTTGTTACAACGTCTAAGTAATTCATATATTATTTGTCTGTTACTTTTATTTCGCCACTTTTACTGTTGTATACGACTTCTCGAAATATCCACCTGCTCCTTCCCTTTTCGTTGTGACGGTAAATCTTTCTAATCATGAGCTTCTTTCTAAGCACATAATCCGCAAGTTTGGCAGTCATTTCACTTTTGTACTCGCAGACGACGTAAGCGTGTTCTTTTACGTCATAAAACGTAAAATCGTCATGGTAGCCTGCATCCTGTTCAACAACTTTTTTATCGTAACGTATCTTTGTTTTCAGCTGAACAGGAACAATCTTCGTTGTCTGTGGTATGAGAATGAATGGAGTCTGGAGTCTAAGACCACGGATTTCACCAATCTTCTGTTTGTGACATAGCTTTATATAATAGTCTCGCTCATGAGAACTATCGAACTTGATGCCTTTATACATCACTCCGTGCGAGTGATATTTTGAAAAGCCGAGTTTTTTTGTCATGTTCACTCGTTTTTAAATTCAACCTCAACTTTGATGCCAGCAGGCTTAGTAACGACCACGCGAACAACATTCTCAGCGTTATTCATGTTGTACATCTTTATGACGCGCTTCAGTATGACCCACCGTTTGCGCCAAATGCCGTTTTCGTCAATCATAGCGCCCATTTTTTCTATTCCCTTTGCGACTGCCCGCATCGAGAACTTTCTGCCGTTATACGTGGTTCTTATGGCTATTTTCTCATAAGTTTCGTCAGTCATATAACGAAGCGCGTACCAATACAGCCATCGAGCCTGTGAGCAATAGTTGCTTTTCATGTTAGACAGCATGTCCTCGATGTCTATATCGCATAGGGATGCGACGAAGTGAGCAAGATGATTGCCTATTTCCTGCTCGTATCCTCGTAGATACTCACAAGCCCTGTTCACATTTTCCTGCTCAATGGTTTTCCATCGTTCTATGAGTTCGTTTTCATTCATCTTCTGTTCCTCTTCCTTTCGTTTATGTTATTAATAAGTGTCTGTTTAGACAGCGGAAGCCGCTCAACAAACAGATTCAGCCTGTGTTTTCTATCGTTCCCGAATACAGAGTCCCACACTCCTGTTATGGCGAATCGGAATCGCATGAATAGAAATTCACCCTTGTATTCGGCAACGCCGTCGTTCACCTGCTTCTTCAGATAGCACTCCCATCGAGGCTCTTTTATTCTTTTTGTGTAAACGTTCTTATCAAAGTCGTATTCCAACGCAGGCTTCCTTTTTAGCCATATATACGAATCTCCGTCCTTCTTGAAATACACAGCCTCGATAGGAGACAGGTCGATGCCTTCTATTTTGATAGAGCCACCGAACCCGCCTTCACTATCACGCTGTACAAATCCGTCTGATACCTCGAAGCTACTCATTTTTATTTGTTGTGAAGAAATCTTCGCTGTTAACAGAAACTCCAATCGGCTGTAACGGCTTATTGAAGGTCAACAAGCTTATCCACGCCTTTCTGTGGAGCATGAGCTTGAACAACTCTTTCCACGACATCTTCCAGCACATAACGACATTTCCGTCGTCAAAACGAAGCGCAGGGAGTGGCATGTACTCCTTCTGGTGCTCACCAAACGTGACATTGCATTCTTTAAATCTTACAGGTTTCATAATATATAATTTTGAATTAAAGCATCATCATTGGCATTTGCAGGTATACATACTCCTTTGTATCGTCCTGCGTCTCTGGAACTACCAAAGCAGGCTTGGTGTTCGAGGTGATTTTCAGTTTCACATTGTCGTCGGCAACGTTGGATACAAGTTCAGACAGCCATCCATGTTTGAAGGCAATCTTGAACTCCTTTCCCTTATAGTCGCACGGAATACTTACACTCGCAGACTTTGCCAACTCGTAGTCTTCGGCAGAGATTGTCAGATTCTCTTTCGCGAAAGTGAGTATTACCTGCTGACTATTAGCGTTACTTGCAGGAGATACAGCCTTCAGTGCGTCGAGGATAGATTCCTTGCCGACAACGATTTCGATTGGGTAGGAACTCATTATGAGCTGATTGTATGGAGGATATTTCCCCTCGTATAATCTGGCTACAACGCGGAAGTTGTTTCCACGCAGGGTTATATTGTGCTCTGCATAAGTAAGCTTGACGTCTCCTACAGCCCTCTGTAAAGCAGACGACACCAGTCTGCATGCCTTGCTCGGGAGATTGAAGCTGAATGGCTGTTCGCTGACGACACTACTGTTCGAATACTTTGCCATCTTGCATCCATCGAACGCAACCGAAACCATCTCGTTCTCAAAGAAGTCGAAGTGGATTCCGTTGATAACTGGTCTCAGTCCGTCATTGCCTATGCAGCATTCTGTACAAACGACAGACTCAGCCAGTGTCTGTGCATCAATAGTCTTATCAATACAGTCACAGTTACCGAGATTGGCGACAGGAAACACATTAGCGTCGTCACAAGGCATTTCGAAGTACCCGTTTTCATAGCTTCCCTTGACCGTGTGGCGTTCTTTGTCTTCTTCCAGTGTAATTACACGTCCAGACAAATTTCGAAGCGTAGAGACGAAATCTTTGGCGTTTACGGCGATTTTAACATCCGCATCACCCTCAATAAGAGGACACGCTACTGACATGAAGTTCTCGCTGTCAGAGGTTGTACACATCATGAACGGCTTGTCTCCTTTCATGTAAGTCGTGATAACCACATCAACGAGTATCGCCATTGTATTCTTAGAACCAATGGCAGAAGACGCCAGTACCACATTAGGAAGGACGTCGTTGACATTAAAACTAAACTTTTTCATAATTCTTTGTTTCGTGAATAAAGTGCGCCTTGATGGATTCGAACCATCGACCACGAGATTAAAAATCACGTGCTCTGCCAACTGAGCTAAAAGCGCTTTTTGTTGCCCCAGTACGACTCGAACGTACAACCCTTAGACCCAAATTCTAATGCTCTGACCAATTGCGCTATAGGGCAAACTGTTGTGGGGGCGGAGGGAATCGAACCCAAACGTCTTTCTTGCGAAGGACACCTACCATTTAGTAGGCGCGTCTACCTGTTTCGCCACATCCCCCGTGTGCTACTCCGTTTCACAACGTTTCACAGCAAAAAAATCATAATGCAAATTTAAATGCGAAACCAATTTACAGTTGCGGCAGGTGGACTCGAACCTCCGACCTTCTGGTTATGAGCCAGACGAGCTACCAACTGCTCCATGCCGCGATGTTTGGCTGACGCTTCAGCCTTTTTTCGAAACAAAAGAAAATCTCACGATTTCTGTAATGAACAATATAATATTAAAACTTGTCAAAGAATGTCCTATAAAAAAGCCTACTATATCTCACGACACATCGGCTTAACTGTATTAACCTTAAAACATAACATTAAAATAACCTTTCGTCTGCAAAGATATGAAGATATTTTGAATACTCCAAATTATTTTGCAGTATTTAACTTTTTCTTTTGTATTCTATACTCCTCTACCTGTCTGAGTACTTGCGTTACCTTTCTTGAGTATTGCACTTTCTCTCGACCGCCCTTATTGTAATACCAATTCCGCCACTCGTCCTTGCGGCTCTTCTTCTCGGTTCGGGGCTCTTTATGTTCGCCACCGCAAAAGGTCTTTCGGGCTATCAAGCTGTCGGTGTCAAGCCAATCGCAGTAGTACACGCCTCGCCCACCGCCAGATGGCAAGAAACGCCTATGCTTGCAGCCCGCACAGAATATAGTATTTGCCATGATTATAGCTTTTTAATAACTTCGATGGAACGAATGCCATTGTAGTCAATAAGGCGAGAATATGGATAGTTTACAACCTTTGCATACTCTGGCTGCGGGTCGAACACTATGTTGAAATCAATGTCGCACAACACGCTATGCAGGTGCTCAATCGGGTGTTCATTGGGGTTGGTGTACTTTGGTGAATAGACCGACGCAAGAAATAACCCGTTAATACCCATGTCTGGAGTTAGTACATTGAACGTACATTCATCCACAGGCCATACTTTCTCCCATACATTCCAAGTTGGGTTTTCGAGAAAAGCAACTCTTGGGTTGTATAGTTCTTTACCCGAATAATCATATCCATGTTCCTTGAAGAACTTTTGCGCCTCGATTAGCCAATCTTCACCAAATTCTATGAAGTGAGGCACTTCCTCATACTCCAAATCAAGCAGGCTTGCAATAGCGCACTTGTAGCAATCCCCGTGTCTTGGGTCGTCAATTCTTTGATATATCTTTTTCATAATTCAATCAATCTGTTATTAGTCCTTCTTCGTCAATATACACATCTAATGCTTTGTCGCAGTAGCTGCCCTCACAACTACCTATACGTGGCTTGTCAACCTCGTTATTAGTCCAAGGGCAGTACGGACATAAGTCCTCACCGAGATAATCTTTCAGTTTTTCTCTTGTCATAATATCAAATCCCAATTAGTTACACCGTTATCTTTCTGTGCGACACCAGCACGCACAGCCGCACAATAGTTTCTGTTCCAATCACGCACAACCTCTTTATAAAAGGCTTTTCTTTCACGCTGCTTGCGTATCATAGGTCTGCTTGCGCAGAAACGCTTACAATGCTCACACGGAATTACTTTCTTTTCTGGTGCTAACCATGTGTTATCAAACTTACCCAACTTACAGTAGTCCTCTGTATTGTGTATTGGGTACGGGTCGTCAGTAACAAGGAAATCCTCAGACACATGGTGTGCGCAGTCATACGCTTTCTTTCTGATTCTCCATTTCATTTCTCTTTCCTTTCCTTTAAGAATCGTTTCAAAACCTCTTGATAATATTCTTTCTCGTCAAACGCATCGACATCACATTCTGCGTAAACTTGGTCAGAGATTTCATCAATCATTTTTAAGTCCTCCCAAGTGAGTTCCAAGTCTTTCTCTGCTTGTTCATACCCATCTATAAAGGCATATTTCTCCGCCAATGTTAGGTATCTGTTCTGTGATAATTCTTCTGCCTTACTCATCTTTATCTGGTTCTTCATCATCAGTAATGTTTGTTATATTGCCGCTTGCACCCGTGTTGACATGTCGTAGTAGTTCTTTCGGAATACATAGCCTATCCATTTCCCTCTGCATCAGCATATCAGCATGTTTAAAAAGCTGCTCAAAGACACATGCAGGGTCGTGCTTTTTGACGAAAGTGACAGGCGGTATCTTTGGGAACGGATTGCAAAACTTCCATATCAACCTTTTGTTAAGAGGATTTTTAAGCCATTTTTTATATATTCTCCGCTTCATCTTTCATTGCTTTTCTAAACTCTCGAATTAAATCTTCTGTTATATCACCAAAGAGGTAATGGTGATGCCCATACTTGTGTCTTATTATATAGCAAGCCTTTTCGATAGTTTCCTCCCTTGCTATCTCCACTGCCCTTCTTGCTTGGTCGGGAGTGAGCCAAGGTATAGGGTCTTGTGCATAACTATTGTAGTTATAACAATTCATTGTATAATCTTGGATAAATTTCTCTGCCCTACTCATAGTTCTATTTCTTTTTCAATTTTATTCTTTTGCAACAGCTTATTCAGTTGTTCAACAGTCTTGCAATAGCCTAAATGCCGCTTACCCTCTCCACCAAGATACCACACAGACCATCGCCACTCCAGATAGTTGTAGTACATGTATAGCCGTCTGTAATAGACATCTGTGTCACCAGTATCAAGAGACTCTGACACTTGTAAGAAGCATTCATATACATCATTCTCAGTCTCCTTAAAGCCATTAGACAACAGAATCTTGCCAGTCAGTTCATTTACTTTCATAGTTCTATTTCTTTTGGAAGTTCAATATCAAGCCAGTATGCAATGTTAGGTGCATTCCATCCTCCCTTGTCATAGAGTTTAGGAGTATAGTGAGTAACCTTATCAGTATCAATATTCTTTCCGTCCCATCCATCAGGGTTAGGTCTATGACCAAATCCAATTCTATAAATCAGATATTCCTTTGCATGGATATTGCGCTGAACACTGTCCTTAATCAAGACTATAACCTCTTTGCCAATCTCTGGTAGGTCGTCACCATCAGCAGGTTTCCAAAGATGTTCTTTCTGCCAATTAGCACCAAACTCGATAGCCTTTATTATTAGAGGTATATCATCTTTCTTAATAGGACTTTGCTTAAATCCGACATCTATGTAGGTTATAAAGTTTTCGGGGCTTGAACAGTACTCACCTATTGCTTCTTCCAAATCATCGCTTGCATGTTCTTCCATCATAGGGCTAATAATATCACGCAAACGTCCTAAACAAAGTGCTCTCCGCATACAGAAGTGTTCACCGTTGTTCATAC
>OCVV012838939.1_pt1 | contig 20857 bp, 17 predicted proteins | sample 1539721 | NCBI WGS metagenome assembly OCVV01 (sample SAMN02144230, study PRJEB22623) | gut metagenome | biome: sheep rumen | host: Ovis aries | place: New Zealand
GAGGTGTAGCCGTAAATGATGGTGCCGCCTACGGTTGTGACGTCTACGATCCAGCTGATCGCGGTTCTGCCGAAGAACGGGATGATCGCCGATACCAGCATGATAAACAGGATCGCGTTTGACGGATTGCCGTCCTTGTTGGTTTTTGCGAACCACTGAGGAAAAATATCATCCTTGGCGATCGAATACAGCACACGTGAGGCGGCTACGGTGTTGCCGATAATACCGGTGATGATACCGCCGAGAACGGTAATACCGAGGATGATAACGCCGATGGTACCGAGCGTACTGTTCACGACATAGAACGTCGGCAAGCCGCGCGTACCGCTGAGGTTGCCGAGGTCAGCGATATACGACGACCAGTCGGAGTAGCCCTCGGGGATCGCGTTGACGGCAAGCAGGCTGAGCAGGATATACGCAATTCCCGCCGTAAATACGGAAATGATGATGATAATAAAGGTTTTGTTCTTATTGAATCGGAATTCCTCAGCGGAATTGGAAACGGATTCAAAGCCGACATATGCCCACGGCGCCAAGGCGACAATGCTGATCACCTGCATCGGAACACCTGATTCGGAAAGCGGGGAAAATGCGGGTTGATAAACGGAGAGCGAGCCGCCGTTTTTTACCGCCGCGGCAATAAAGCAGACGACGATACCGCCGATCAGAATCAGCGCCATGAATATCTGTACCGCGGATGTCATGCGTTTGCTGAATAGGCAAATCAGTCCGCATACGAACAGGACGCCGATAGTGACGAGAATCTCGCCGAAGTAGATGTCATAACCCGCGAATTGGTAATGGAAGCCGAACTGGAACATATCTCCCAGAAGATTTCTTCCGATCAGCGCAAGAGCCGTCAGATTTGCCCATACGATAACGACATACGCGAGCACTAAAAACCATCCGCTCAGAAAGCCGTGATCATAGCCCAGTATATTTTTGGTATAGGTATATGTACCGCCCGCATCGGGATAACGGTTCATCAAATAGTAATAGCATCTGCCGATAATGAGCATGATGATCGCGCCGATCGCGATACCGATCGCGGTACCCAACGGACCGGCGATCGGCAGAAAGGTGGTGCCGGGCATGACAAAAGCGCCCCAGCCGACGCTGCAGCCAAAGGACAGCGCCCATACCCCAAGGGGCGATAAGTATTTTTTTAAGGTGTTTTGGTTCTCCATGAATATATCCTCAACAGTAGTTAGAAAGGGATTTTTGCAGTTTTGGAAATCGAGGCATGCGCTAGTTTGTGTCTGTATTTAACAGCCGACGCCTAAATGTTAATCCTCATATATTTGTATCGTGCTCATAAACGAGCGCGTCGCGGAAGTAAACCGTCGGGTTCCGTGACATATCACATAGATGATACTGCCGTCCTTGCGCATGATGCGATGACGCAGGAAGGCGGTATCGGACTTGGAAAACTGATTTCCGACCTGCAGCCGATAGTCACTGAGATCCTCCTTGGGGATCAGATCGTACTGACTCATTTTGCCGACTGCTTCATCGGGAGCATATCCCGTGATACGCTCAAATAAATCGTCGACCTCGATGATAATATCATTGACGTCGAGCTTGTATTCACTGTAGACGACCGGTCGGGTATTGCCGGTCGCGGAGGGATGTTCTGTCGTTTCCTCAAAAACGCGCATCTCGTCGCCGCCCGTTTTTTCGCCCCGGCTGAGCTTAGGTTTGTCGGATAAAAGCTGCAGGAAAATCTCTGCCATATGCGGGTCAAACTGGGTGCCGGCATTGTCCTTGATCTCCTGCATGGCTACCTGCGGCGATAACGCCTTGCGGTAACAGCGGTCGTTGACCATCGCGTCATATGCGTCAACAATGGAAATGATGCGTGAGAGAACGGGGATTTCTTCGCCCTTCAGCTGCGAGGGGTAGCCTTTTCCGTCCCAGCGCTCGTGATGGTACTTAATGCAAACGGCGATCGGACGCAGCTCCTTGGCGGCTAGCGCGATCTGATATCCCTTGATCGGGTGGGTGCGCAGCGCCGCCCACTCTGCGTCAGTCAGCTTGCCGGGCTTGTTCAGTATATCTAGCGGGACAGCGATCTTGCCGATATCATGAAGCAGGCACAAAAGCTCGAGCGCGGTCAGCTGCGTATCGGACAAGCCCAAGCGCTTGCCGAGCGCGAGACCCATTTTCCTTGTCCGCTTGACGTGCTCCTCCGTATCCTGGTCCACCTGCTCCAAAGCATGCACCAGAGAGGAGAGCGACTCAAATTTGGTGGAATCCTTGTTCAGCATCTTTTTGATGTTGAGGTCAAGCTCCGCTTCGTCCAGCACGTCTTGAACGGAAACGCTCTCGGGTGGGATGTCAGCATGGACAAAGGGGCCTGTTGTTGATGCGACGCCGTAAAAAATCGGCTCGCTACAGTCGCTTATGACTTTTTTGATGGGCTTGAACATGTCCTGTTCATTCATGCCGCGGCAGACTACGACGATCTCAGCGTCATAGCCGCGATAAATCAGACAATCCTGCGGCATGTTGGTGAGGATGGAACGCACCAGCAAACGGATTTGGTTGTCGCCCTCGCTTCGTCCCTTATCGCGGTTGATTTTATGCAGATTGATGATATCAAAGACCGCAACGGAGCAAATATTATTTTTTATATCGAAGGCGTCTGTATTGATGTCGCTTTTAAAAGCGCTGATGTTCTTCAATCCGGTCAGGTTGTCGATCTTCCTGTTCATGGAGTTGATTTGAACATTAACAAAGCTATCGGAATACTCTCTGTAGAATTCATCCTCTGTAATCTCTGTGATAATGACATAGTAACAGCTCTTGCCGTTATCCGAAACTACCCGATGGGCGAAGCTCTCCGTATACCGTATTTTACCGTTTTTAGTAAGGATGCGGTATTTCAAATAAGTGTGTCTGTAATTGTTATCCGATGAACTTGTGTTAACGGTACTCTTTGCCTTAGCAAAATCCTCGGGGTGAAGCGCCTTGCTCGGATCATTTCTGAGATACTCGAGCAGATCCGCAAAGTCGTCACATTCAAACAGATGAATGACATTGAGGTCTGCATACAGAATATTTCTGTCGCCCTCGGTGGTGAAGAGGTACATACCCCCGTGCAGCTTGTCGGGAATGCGATTCTTCAAATCGTTGTCATGGCTCATAGGATCACTCGCTTTCGATAAGCAATTATATTTTTTGATGATCGGATGACTCTGCTGTCGATCAATCTCTTCTGAACAGATCTCTGGTATACACCTTATCCTCAACATCATCCAACACACTGTCATAGCGGTTGGCGATGATGGCGTTGGAACGTTTCTTGAATGCGTCAAGATCGTTGACGACCTCGGAGCCGAAGAAGGTCGTGCCGTTCTCGAGCGTCGGCTCATAGACGATGACGGTCGCGCCCTTTGCTTTGATGCGCTTCATAACGCCCTGAATGGAGCTTTGGCGGAAGTTATCGGAGTTGCTCTTCATCGTCAGGCGATACACGCCGATGGTCACGCTGTGCTCGGCGTGACTGTCATAGACGCTGTTCTCGTGATAGTAGCCTGCCTTTTCCAGAACGCGGTCGGCGATAAAGTCCTTGCGCGTGCGGTTGCTTTCAACGATTGCGGACATCATATTCTGCGGCACCTCATCGTAATTGGCAAGCAGCTGCTTGGTGTCCTTCGGCAAGCAATAACCGCCGTAGCCGAAGCTGGGATTGTTGTAATGTGAGCCGATACGGGGATCAAGGCATACGCCCTCGATGATCTCCTGCGTATCAAGACCCTTCATTTCAGCATAAGTGTCCAGCTCGTTGAAGTAGCTGACGCGCAGCGCAAGGTAGGTATTGGCGAACAGCTTGACCGCCTCTGCCTCGGTGAAGCCCATGATGCGCGTCTCGATATCCTCCTTGATCGCGCCCTCCTGCAACAGCTTTGCAAAGGTCTGCGCCGCTTCTGTCAGCCGTTCGTCGTCCTTGTCCGTGCCGACGATGATGCGGGACGGATAGAGGTTATCATAGAGCGCCTTGCTCTCGCGCAGGAATTCGGGACTGAAGATGATATTCTTGCTTCCTGTTTTTTCACGAATGTGCGCAGTATAACCGACGGGGATGGTGGATTTGATGACCATGACCGCGTCGGGATTGTACTGCATGACGAGCTTGATGACCGCTTCCACCGCGGAGGTGTCAAAATAGTTCTTCCTGCTGTCATAGTTGGTCGGAGCCGCGATCACAACAAAGTCCGCGTCCTTGTAGGCGTACTCCGCGTCGAGGGTCGCCTCCAGATCCAACTCTTTCTCCGCCAGGTATTTTTCGATATATTCGTCCTGAATGGGCGATTTTTTGTTATTAATCAGTTCCACCTTTTCGGGAACGATATCCACCGCCTTGACGGTATTGTGCTGTGCCAAGAGCACTGCGATAGACAAGCCGACATATCCGGTGCCCGCTACTGCGATTTTCATTATTTTTACCTCTTTCTGAGATCGTTATACATGATAATAGGTTTTGTACCACTCTGCGAACCTGCGTAAGCCTTCGCGTAAGGTGGTTGACGGCTTGAAGCCCATATCCCGTTCTAACGCGGAGGTGTCCGCATAGGTGATCGGTACGTCGCCCGCCTGCATGGGGACGAGCTCCTTGTGCTCATCAAAGTTGTAATCCTCGGGCAGAACCCCTGCTCTGACCAGCTCCTGCTGGAGGATATCGACGAAGTCGAGCAGGTTTTCGGGACTGCTGTTGCCGATGTTATAGACCGCGTACGGCGGCAGGGGCAAGCCGTCCTCGCCGACCTTGCGCTCGGGCGCCTTCATCATCACGCGCTTGACGCCTTCGACAATATCGTCAACATAGGTGAAGTCGCGCTTGCAGTTGCCGTAGTTGAAGATCTGAATGGTCTCGCCCTTGATCAGCTTGTTGGTAAAGCCGAAGTACGCCATGTCGGGACGACCCGCGGGGCCGTACACCGTGAAGAATCGCAATCCCGTTGACGGGATATTGTAGAGCTTTGAGTAGGCGTGTGCCATCAGCTCGTTGCTCTTCTTGGTCGCCGCATAGAGAGAAACAGGGTTGTCCACCTTATCATCCGTTGAGAACGGCACCTTGGTGTTGCCGCCGTAAACCGAGGATGACGAGGCGTAGACCAGATGCTCCACGCCCTTTGCCCCATCGTCATAGGAATGACGACAGGCCTCGAGGATATTGTAGAAGCCGATCAGGTTGCTCTGGATGTACGCGTCGGGATTGGTGATCGAGTAGCGCACACCTGCCTGCGCCGCAAGGTTGACCACGATATCAGGCTTATAATCGGCGAAGATCGAGTCAATCAGCGCCTTGTCCGCCAGATCGCCCTCAACAAACCACCAGGTTACCTGCTCGTTGTTTTGTGCGAGTTTTTCGATCTCAGAAAGACGATACTCCTTGAGCGATACGTCATAGTAGTCGTTCATATTATCAAGCCCGATAATCGTCATCGGCTCATTCGCTTTCATCAGCTCCATCACCAGATTCGCGCCGATAAACCCGGCCGCTCCGGTGACAAGGATATTCTTTTGGGATAAACAATGTTGAAGAATCATAAATACCGCCCGCTATCTCTGTATGAAATATATTAAATCAATCATATTTGTTTTATTTTACCATAATCATGGCGCTTTGTCATCTATTATTTGAGATATTTTATCGTATTTTGTAAATAGGTGACCGTCAATATCCGAGCCGAGGACTTGCTCTCGGCCGCTTCATCTTATCCTTGACAATGATCGCAGAAAAATGTACTATATATCTTAGCTGTTTCAGCAAAAAAATATTGTTCGTCACAGCCAGTGGCGACAAGGAGGTAACCATGAAGAATACAGAAAAAACAATGGAAAAAATAGTCGCTCTGTGCAAGGGCAGAGGCTTTGTCTATCCCGGATCGGAGATCTACGGCGGTCTTGCGAATACCTGGGATTACGGCCCTCTGGGCGCGGAGCTGAAGAATAACATCAAAAAGGCATGGCTGAAAAAGTTCGTGCAGGAGAATAAATATAACGTCGGCTTGGATTCCGCGATCCTGATGAACCCGCAGACATGGATCGCCTCGGGTCATCTGGGCGGCTTCTCCGACCCGCTGATGGACTGTAAGGAATGTAAGACCCGCCACCGCGCCGACAATTTGATCGAGGACTTTGACGGCACCAACGTCGCGGGCTGGTCGAACGAGCAGATGACGGACTACATCCGTGACAAGGGAATCACCTGCCCCAACTGCGGCAAAAGCAACTTCACCGATATCCGTCAGTTCAACCTGATGTTCAAGACCTTCCAAGGCGTTACCGAGGACACCAAGGCGGAGCTGTATCTGCGCCCCGAGACTGCGCAGGGTATCTTTGTCAACTTCGCAAACATCCAGCGCACCACCCGCAAGAAGGTGCCCTTCGGCGTAGCGCAGATCGGTAAATCCTTCCGTAACGAGATCACCCCGGGTAACTTCATCTTCCGTGTGCGCGAGTTTGAGCAGATGGAGCTCGAGTTCTTCTGCAAGCCCGACACCGACCTTGAGTGGTTCGACTACTGGCGCTCCTACTGCCGCGACTTCCTCTACAGCCTCGGCATCAAGGAAGAGAACCTCCGCCTGCGCGACCACGAGAAGGAGGAGCTGAGCTTCTACTCTAAGGCGACCACCGACTTTGAGTACCTCTTCCCCTTCGGCTGGGGCGAGCTGTGGGGCATCGCCGACCGTACCGATTATGACCTGACCCGCCATCAGGATGTTTCGGGCAAGGATCTGAGCTACTTTGATCCGACCGACAACAGCCGCTATGTTCCCTATGTCATCGAGCCGTCGCTGGGCGTGGAACGTCTGTTCCTGACCATCATGACCGAAGCGTATGACGAGGAGCTGGTGGACGAAGCGAAGAACGATACCCGCGTGGTGCTGCGCCTGCATCCATTCCTCGCACCCTTCAAGGCTGCCGTGCTGCCGCTCTCCAAGAAGCTGAGCGAGCAGGCGGGCGCGCTCCATGATGAGCTCTCTAAAAAGTTCATGGTCGACTACGACGACGCGGGCTCCATCGGCAAGCGTTATCGCCGTCAGGATGAGATCGGCACCCCGTTCTGCATCACCTATGACTTCGACTCTCTCGAGGACAACTGCGTGACCGTCCGCGACCGCGACACCATGCAGCAGGAACGCGTCGCCATCGCCGACCTCGATGCGTATATCGAAGGAAAAATCAGCTTCTGATCCTCTCTATGTCATTGCGAGGCTCCCAAATGCGTGTCGGAGCCGTGGCAATCCCACAAAGAGGATCTGCCACATTCCATACAAAACAAACGAACCCGACAGGTTTCATGCCTGTCGGGTTACTTTTTGCGTTGAAATACAATTTGTAGGGGAGGGGCTTGCTCCTCCCGAAGCGTGTGTCAAAATGATGACTTGTGCGGAGCAGATAAGGTTCTATCTCTTTGACCGCTATTGATTGTTGTCCAATGCCCTACCCGGGAGGAGCAAGCCCCTCCCCTACGGATATCGAAAACGCTCGACTATTCGGTTAACGCTTTATAGTCCTCAAATCGGTACGCGATCGCGTCGGCGCTGTGCGCGTCGGAGGACAGGACAAGCCTGCCGCCGTGCGCCTTGATATACGCGATCATCTCCTCACTCGGATAAGGTGAGGTGCGATAGCCGCGGGAGATCGCGCCGGTGTTGATCTCAAAGGGCACATCGTACTTTAGGAGTTCATCGACCGCCCTTTGCCATGCCGCGACATAGCGGGGGTGATGGGTGTCGAAGAGGACGTCGATTGTCTGCGGGACGTCGAGGGCGTCGTCCCCTACCTCGATGAACTTACTGATCAAGTCGAAATGTCCGATGATATCGCAGCCCGTCTTGTTGACAACGTCGGCGACCGTCTCGAAATACGCTTCACACAGGGCATAAACGTCACCGTCAAAATACTTTTGTACAGCGGCGCGGAGTATCTCGATACTCTCATCGACGGGGATATATTCGCCATCCGCCTTGATATAATGCACCGAGCCGATGACATAATCGAATTCGTCGGTCGGGTAGTCGGAATAATAATCCTGCTCCACGCCGCAGAGTACATGGATTTGGTCAAAGTATTTTGCGCGCAGATACCGCAGCTCGGCGATATAACGCGGCACCGCCGCCTTTTGCATACAGTAGCTTTCATCAAAAAAGGTGTAGCTGTGTCCGCTGATACCGACGGTGTTCAAGCCTTTCTCTATCGCAGAGAGGATCATATCTTCAGGCGTGCACGCCCCGTCGCAGTAGCAGGTGTGCATATGCAGATCCTTAGTTATCACCGGTCATCTTCTCCTGCTTGACTTTTTTGTCGATCACATGACGAGAGGCAAGCTCACGGTGGATATCCTCGAGCGAAATGCCCTGCTCGATCATCAGCACCATGACATGGTAGGCGAGGTCGGCGATCTCATAGATCGTTTCCTTCTTATCCTCGGCTTTGGCGGCAATGATGACCTCGGTGCATTCCTCGCCGACCTTTTTGAGAATCTTATCCAGACCCTTATCGAACAGATAGGTGGTGTAGGAGCCCTCCTGCGGATCGGTCTTGCGACCCTTGATCAGCTCGATCAAGCCCTCATACGAGAATTCCTTGAGCTCGTCGCTCTCCCATACGGGATTCGTAAAGCACGAGGTGGTGCCCATATGGCACGCGGGGCCGTCTGGCTCGACCATCACGACCAGCGCGTCCTTGTCGCAGTCGGCGGTGATGCTGACGATATGCTGATAGTTGCCCGAGGTCTCGCCCTTAAGCCACAGCTCTTGTCTGGAACGGCTCCAAAAGCAAGTGAGCCCCTTCTCCATCGAGATCTTGAGGCTTTCCTCGTTCATATATGCCACGGTGAGCACCTGCTTGGTAATGCTGTCCACCACCACGGCAGGGATCAGACCCTTTTCATCAAATTTGAGTTCGTTGATGTTGATCATAATGGTATTATCCTCCTGTCAATGTAGGGAACGGCGCTTGCCGACGTTCCGTTGGCAGAAGCGATTCATCCCTATCTATGGCTTTTTCTATGCTGTACGCCCGTCATTCTGCGGTACGTCATGAATGCCGTACCCTACAATAAACATTTGCGTTATCCTTACACCCTCGTGTTTATCCCTGCCTTCGCCATTTCCTCTTTCAGGTCCGCGATCTTGACCTCGCCAAAGTGGAAGATGGACGCCGCCAGTCCTGCATCGACCTTGGGTAAGGTCTTGAACAGGGTGATGAAATCCTCGATCTTACCCGCGCCGCCGGACGCGATCACGGGTACGTTCACGGCGTTAGACACCGCCTCGAGCATTTCGAGGTCAAAGCCCTGCTTCACGCCGTCGGTGTCGATGGAATTGAGCACGACCTCGCCTGCGCCGTTATCGACGCAGCGTTTGATCCAGGAGATCGCCTCCATGCCCGTGTCCTCTCTGCCGCCCTTGGCATAGACACGGAATTCGCCGTCCTGCCGCTTGACGTCCGCGGAGATGACCACGCACTGATCGCCGTAGCGCTTCGCCGCCTGATAGATCAGGTCGGGGTTGCGGATCGCGCCGGAGTTCACGCTGACCTTATCCGCGCCGCATTTTAAGACACGGTCAAAGTCATCGATGGTATTGATCCCTCCTCCGACAGTCAGAGGAATAAAAACACGACGCGCCGTGTCGGTGAGGATATCGGTGAACAGCGCCCTGCCCTCGGCGGACGCGGTGATATCGTAGAACACCAGTTCATCCGCGCCGCAGGAGCTGTAATACTGCGCGAGCTCCACGGGGGACGCGACGTCGCTGAGCCCCTCAAAGTTCACGCCCTTGACGACCCTGCCGTTTTTGACGTCCAGACAGGGGATGATGCGTTTTGTGATCATTGTACCGCCTCCACTGCCTTTTTCAGGTCGATCGCGCCGGTGTAGTACGCCTTGCCGATAATCGCGCCGTATAGATCCATCTCTTTGAGCGCGGTGATATCGTCCATCGAGCTCACGCCGCCCGAGGCGGTGATATCCACATGATAGCGGCGGCTCATGGTGCGGTACAGCGACAGGTTGGTGCCGCGCATCGCGCCGTCGCGGTTGATGTCGGTGCAGATGATGGTCTTGACGCCGATATTCTGCATCTTCTCAAAGAACTCGTCAACAGTCACCTGAGAGCGCTCCAGCCATCCTTTAACGGCGATAAAGCCCTCGCGGATATCCGCGCCCACGGCGACACGCTCGCCGTATTTTTTGACGGCTTCACGCAAAAACGCTTCGTCCTCAATCGCCGCCGTGCCGAGGATCACGCGGTCGATACCGGCACTCAGATAGCGGTCAACGACCTCCATATTGCGGATGCCGCCGCCGACCTCACAGAACAAGCGTGACTGTTGTTTTATTTTCATAACGGTATCGAAATTAGGGGTGCCGCCGTCACGGGCGCCCTCAAGATCCACGATGTGGATATGGGTCGCGCCGCAGTTTTTGAAATCCAGCGCGATCTGTTCGGGATGATCGCTGTAAACGGTCATCTGATCATAATCGCCCTTATACAGGCGCACCGCCTTGCCGCCGACAATGTCGATTGCGGGGAATAATATCATAAGTACATAACCTCCTTAGAAAGAAATAGCGATCACGCTATATCTCTTTGGATAAGCACATTGAGTGAGGAGTTAGGAGTGAGGAGTTGATGGTGGGCGTTGCCCACACCCATTTATAATTTGTAAATTCGTAATATCAATTCAAAACGCGTTAGCGTTTCCCGAAACTCCTCACTCCTAACTCCTCACTCCTAACTGACTTATATCTCACAAAATGCTTTCAAAATCTTCAAGCCTACCTCGCCGCTTTTTTCGGGGTGAAACTGGCAGCCGTAGACGTTGCCCTTTTCCACCGAGGCGGTCAGCTCGGCGCTGTACTCGGCAACCGCGGTCACGCTGTCGGCGCAGTCGGTCGCGTAGTAGGAATGGACAAAATAAACGCAGTCGCCGTCGTTCAGATATTTGAACAGGGGACTTTGCTTTTTCACGATCAAGCGGTTCCAGCCGATATGCGGGATCTTGAGCTCCTTGTCGATCACCTCGGCGATCGGGCGCACATTGCCGCTGATCAGTCCGAGGCCGTCATGCTCACCGTACTCATAGCTCTTGTCAAAAAGCAGCTGCATACCCAGACAAATGCCCATCAGCGGCTTGCCCGCGGCAGCCTCGCGCTTGATGACCTCCGCCATGCCGCTGTCGCTGAGCTTCCGTGCCGCGTCCTCAAATGCGCCGACGCCGGGTAAGATCAGGCGGTCAGCCTGAGAGATGACGGCTGAATCCGACGTAACAACCGCTTCGCTGCCGATCGCCGCAAAGGATGATTGCAGTGAGAAGAGGTTGCCCACGCCGTAGTCGATGATGGCGATCATCACAGCACCCCCTTGGTGGACGGGATCTCGTCGCGGAAGTTTTCATCGATCGCGACAGCCTGTTTCATGGTTCTGCCGAAGGATTTGAACGTGCCCTCGATAATGTGATGGCTGTTTTTGCCCTCGAGCTGTTTGAGGTGCAGGGTGAGGTTCGCGTTGCGGACAAAGCCGAGGAAGAATTCTTCGGTGAGCTCCGTATCGAATGTCCCGACCTTTTGGGTGGGGATCTGTAAGTCATAATTGAGATAGCTCCTGCCGGAGATATCCACGGCGGAGAGGATGAGCGTTTCATCCATCGGCAGGATGAAGCTGCCGTAACGGACGATGCCGCGCTTGTCGCCGAGCGCCTGCTCGAATGCCTGTCCCAGCGCGATACCGATATCCTCCACGCTGTGGTGGTCGTCAACCTCGGTGTCGCCGTTGCAGGTCAGCTCCAGATCAAAGCGCCCGTGCTTTGCGAACAGGGTCAGCATATGGTCAAGGAAGCCGACGCCGCTGTGTATTGCGCTTTTGCCTGTTCCGTCGAGGTTGAGGGTCAGGCGGATGTCCGTTTCTTTGGTGGTGCGTGTGATCTGAGCGGTTCTCATGCGGTTTCCTCCATGATTTCTCTGATGTTTTGGAGCAAAATATCGATCTGCTCCTTGGTGCCGACGGTGATGCGGTTATAGTCTTTGATGCGCTTCTTGCTAAAGTGGCGGATCAGCACGCCGCGTTCCTTTAGTGCGGCATAGAGCCTGCCGCCGTCGATCTGCGGATGCTTGGCAAAGACAAAGTTCGCCGTCGACGGTGTATGTACAAAGCCCAGCTTTTCCAGCTCGGCGGTGAGATACGCGCGGTTCTCGATGATCGTTCTGCAATTCTTCTTCGTGTAGTCATCGTCGAGGAGCGTACCCACGCCCGCCGCTTGGGTCATGCTGTTGACGTTGTAGGGGTTGGTGGAATATTTGATCGTGTTCAGATCCTGTATCAAGGAGCGGTTGCCCATCGCCATACCCAGTCGACCGCCCGCGAGTGACCGCGACTTGGAGAAGGTCTGGGTGACGAGCAGGTTGTCATATTGATGGATCAAACCGACGGCGCTGTCTGTGCCAAAGTCGACATAGGCTTCATCCACGATCACAACATTGTCGGGATTGGATTTCAAAATCCTCTCGATATCCGAAAGGCACAGCGGGATACCCGTCGGCGCGTTGGGATTGGCGATGAAGATCGTCTTATTGATACCGCAGTAGTCCTCCACATCGATGGTGAAATCCTCCTTGAGCGGGATCTCGGTAAAGGGCACATGATTGAGCGCCGCGAACACGGGATAAAAGCCGTAGGTGATATCGGGAAAGGCGGCGGGATGCTCATCGTCACAGAACGCCATGAACGCGAAATTCAGCGCGTCATCCGATCCGTTGGTGAACAGTACCTCATCCTTGTCGAGCTCATAGCGCTTAGTGAATTCGCGCGTGAGCACGGTGCAGTCGGGGTCACAATAGAGCTGTAACCGCTGTGCCGCATCCGCCGCATAGGCGAGCGCCTTCTCCGACGGCGGGAAAGGGCTTTCGTTGGTATTGAGCTTGGTGTACTGCATATCCTTGGGCTGTTCGCCCGGGGTATATGCCTCTAAATGGTTGTATTTCTGACTGAAAAATCGGCTCATGCCTCATCCTCCGGACGGGTTCGGATCACCGCGGACTTGGCGTGACCGGTGAGCCCCTCTTTTCTCGCGAAGAAGGCGACGTCCTCGGCTACACGCTTCAAGGCGTCGGCGGTGTAATAGGTATACTGGGTCTTTTTAACAAAGTCATCGACGGACAAGGGGCTGGAGAATTTCGCCGTGCCCGAGGTGGGCAGGGTGTGGTTGGGACCCGCGAAATAATCGCCGAGCGCCTCGGGGCAGTTGCGCCCCATGAAGATAGAGCCCGCGTGACGGATCTTATCGAGCCAATCAAAGGGATTATCTACGCAGAGTTCCAGATGCTCGGGCGCGATCTCGTTGGCGATATCGACGACGACGTTGAGGTTGTCGGCGACAATGATCTTGCCGTTATTGTCGATGGACGCGCGCGCGATCTCGGCGCGGTCGAGCAGGGGGATCTGCCGTTCGAGCTCCTCGGATACCGCCTGTGCTAAGCTCATGCTGTCGGTGACCAGCACCGCGGAGGCGTTCTTGTCATGCTCCGCCTGACTGAGCAGATCAGCCGCGACATAGCGGGGGTTGGACTTTTCATCCGCGACGACCAAGATCTCGCTCGGGCCCGCGATCATGTCGATGGAAACTGTGCCGAAGACCTGCTTCTTCGCCTCGGCAACAAAGGCGTTGCCGGGGCCGACGATCTTGTCCACCTTGGGAACGCTCTCGGTGCCGTACGCCAAAGCGGCGATTGCCTGTGCGCCGCCGACCTTGAAGATTTTATCGATACCGGCAACGGACGCCGCCGCTAAGATGGCGGGATTCACCTTGCCGTCAGCCGAGGGCGGTGTGACCATCACGACCTCTTTGACGCCTGCGATCTTTGCCGGGATCGCGTCCATCAGCACGGTGGACGGATACGCCGCCGTACCGCCGGGGACATAGAGACCGGCGCGGTCGACGGGGATGATCTTCTGCCCCATGACGATGCCGTCCTCATCGTTGATGATGAAGCTCTGTCGCTTTTGCGCCTCGTGGAATTTGCGGATGTTCTTGGCGGCACGCTCGAGGATGTCGATAAACCGCGGCTCAACGACGGAGCGCGCCTCCTCGATCTCTTCCTTTGTGACCTGCAAGGCGCTCAGCTGCGCCTTATCAAAGCGTGCGGTGTAGTCAAAGAGCGCCTTATCGCCGCATTCTCTGACCGTCTTGATAATATCGGAAACGACGTCCTCCACCGACGAGGTCGGCTCAAAGCGCGAAAAAATCTCGTCATAGGACAGTTCGTTGTAGTTGAGTATTTTGATCATAGGTACCTCCGGTTAATGAGGAATGAGGAGTTAGGAATTAGGAATTGTGGGCGAACGCTGTCCTCACCTGATTGATAGGTTGTAAGCAAGCGTAACTACAAATCAAAAACGCGTCAGCGTTTCCCTTCATTCCTAATTTCTCATTCCTCATTCCTAATTCTTCTTCAATTCATGCGCGATCTTGGTGATATTATCGCCCTTGAACTTATAACTGCTCTTGTTCGCGATCAGGCGCGCGGAGATCGGAACGATGGTCTCAACCACTTCGAGGTTGTTCTCCTTGAGGGTGGTGCCGGTCTCGACGATATCGACGATCACGTCGGTCAGCCCTAAGATGGGCGCGATCTCGATGGAGCCGTTGAGGTGGACGATATCGATATCTCTGCCCTTCTGCGCGTAATGATCCGCGGCGATCTTCGAGAACTTGGTCGCCACGCGCAGGGTGCGGCTCCTGTCATCCTCAAAGCCCTTGGGAGCGGCGACCGCCATGCGGCATTTGCCGAACTTGAGGTCGAGCAGCTCGTATACCTCCGGCTCATATTCGAGCAAAATATCCTTGCCCGCAACGCCGATATCCGCGGCGCCGCGCTCGACGTAGATCGCAACGTCGCTGGGCTTGACCCAGAAATAGCGCACACCCGCCTCGGGATTCTCAAAAATCAGCTTGCGGTTATTCTCCTTGATGGACGGACAGGGAAAGCCCGCCGCCTCAAACATTGCGTAGACCTTCTCACCGAGCCTGCCCTTGGGCAGCGCCACATTGAGCATGGTGTCCTGCGGGATATCCCCCGCGGTCGTCTCCTCGACGCGCTCGAGCATATCGAGGTAAACGGCGAAGCCGACCGCCTTACTGCCGCGCTTCATGCGGCGCAGGAGCTTGTCGTATCTGCCGCCGGAGAGCACGCTGTCGGGCACGCCGCTCACAAAGCCCTTGAAGATCACGCCGTTATAATAACCGCGGTCGCTCACGACCGAAAAGTCGATCTGTATCTTAGAGAGCAACCCGGTTCCGTTAAACACGGACAGCGCCTCGCTCAATTCCTCATACGCGGCACGACAGCCGAGAGCATCACACAGATCGCTCAGCCTCGGGAGCACTCTGTCGGGAGCGCCGCAAAGCGTCAATAATGCGATCAGGCTGTCGGCGGTTTTCGGATCAATGCCGTTATCCTCGCAGATCGAGAGGATGCCGTGGGCGTTCTTCTCGCTCACGCACTTGACGAGCTCTTCTTGTAAATGCTTGCTGTCGGTGATTTTTTCGACCGCGGCGTTGAGAATATCAAGGTCGGACACATCGAGCACAAAGCTCTTGCCGATCAGCTCAAGGCTCTGTGCCGCGAGGATCAGGCTCTCGCCGACGAGGGCGTTATCTACCTCGCCGATACACTCTACGCCCGCCTGCATGATCTCCTTATACCCGTCCGCACCCTTAGAAACGCGGTACACGTTCTCGTTATAATAGAGCTTGCGAGTCGTGCCGTCGGTATGGTTCTTGATGATGGAGAGGGTCACATCGGGCTTGAGCGCTTTGAGCTTGCCGCTGAGATCGGTGAAGGTGATAACGCGGTCGGAGACCAAGAAATCCTTGTTGCGGCTGTAGAGATCGTAGTCCTCAAATTTACTCATGCGATACGGCTGATAGCCGTTTTTGCTGTATAGCTCTCGGAGTGAGAAGGTCAGGCGTTCGGCGTTGCTGAGCACGCTGTCGTTAATGTTCATTCCTGCTCCTCCTTCATGCGGTCGATCACGGCGCGATAGCCGCCCGCTCCGTAGTTCAGACAACGGCTCACGCGGCTGATGGTGGCGGTGGAAACGCCGATCTGCTCGCTGATCTTCTGATAGCTCACGCCCTCATCGATCAAAAAAGCGGTGTCGAGCCGCTGGCACATATCGCGCAGCTCGGTGATCGTGCAAAGATCTTCAAAAAAATTGTAGCATTCGTCGGTATCTTTCAGGCGCAGGATCGCCTCAAAGAGCCTGTCGGCTGACGGAGAATGGTTCATATAATATACCTCTTTTTAGTTAGGAGTGAGGAGTTAGGAGTGAGGAATGAGGAGTGAATGGTGGGCGTTGCCCACACCCATTTGTAAATGTATCAGCAACGCTTCCGAATCATCTTTTAGGAATCCAAAGCACGAAGTGCTTCCCAAAACTTCTAACTCCTCACTCCTAACTCCTCATTTTCAAAATCAGTTTATCACTTTATCATGATAAAGTCAAGATCACGACACTACTTTCATCATCTTGACGGATAGCAAAAGATATGTGTATAACTTTTTGGATAATACCATAACAAAAGGGCAGATGACCTGCCCTTGCTTCATAAAAGTTAACAGCTTTATTTGCGGTACATCGGCAAGCGCCGTACCCTACGATTCTATTTCTACTTCGCCCTCAAACACGGTGGACGCGGGGCCTGTCATGATGACGGTGTCGTCGGTATAGCGGATGACCAGATCGCCGCCGCGCAGGTGCACGGTGATGTCGTCACCCTTTTTGCAATAGCCGTTCAGGCATGCCGCTACGGCGGTCGCGCAGGCGCCTGTACCGCACGCCCAGGTCTCACCCGAGCCGCGCTCCCATACGCGCATTTGCAGGGTATGGTCGTCGATGACCCTGACGAACTCCGTGTTCACCCGCTCGGGGAAAATGGAATGATTCTCAAAATGCGGGCCGAGCTTCTCGAGCGCCAGACTGTCCACATCGTCCACAAAGGTCACGCAGTGCGGGTTGCCCATCGAAACGGCGGTGACGTTCCATTCTTTGCCGTCTACCGTCAGGGGCGCGTCGATCATCCTGTCTCCGTCGTAGTTTACGGGGATGGCAGCGGGGCTCAGGATCGCCGCCCCCATATCGACGCGGGCGGACTGCACCTTGCCGTCCCGGACGGTCAGCTCCAGCGTCTTGATCCCGCTGAGCGTATCGATGGTGACGGTGGTTTTATCGGGAGGCACCAGCCCCTTGTCATAGACGAACTTACCGACGCAGCGGATGCCGTTGCCGCACATCTTGCCCTCACTGCCGTCGGCGTTGAAGATGCGCATTTTCGCGTCGGCGACCTCGGACGGACACACGAGGATGATACCGTCGCCGCCGATCCCGGTGCGGCGGTCGCTCAGGCGGATCGCGAGCTGCTCCCAATCCTCCTCGGGCTGGTCAAATGTGCTGATATAAACATAATCGTTCGAGATGCCGTGCATCTTTGTAAAACGCAGTTTTTTCATCATTATCACCCTTTCGGGTCAATTATACAGAGATTTTGTGATAAAGTCAACAAAGAGAAAGTCTGCGGTTGTAGTTGACACGGACGGCGGAATCGAATATACTTTAGTATGAATAATTAAGAATGAGGAATTAGGAGTTAGGAATGAGGAATTAAGGAAACGCGTTACCGCGTTTTGGTTTTATATTGGCGTTTGTTCAACAATTACAAATCAGGTGCGGACAGCGTCCGCCCGCAATTCCTAATTCCATCATTTCTAACGATTCCTAATTGACACGGAGGTATACAATGATTGATGTACCCGGCATTTTTGCCTCAAATGTATTCAACGACGAGAAGATGCGCGTCCGACTGACGCAGGACGTGTATGACGCCTACCGCGAGAGCATTGAGAACGGTATTCCGCTCGATCTCAAGGTCGCGAACGCCGTTGCCGACGCGATGAAGGAGTGGGCGATCGAAAAGGGCTGTACCCACTACACTCACTGGTTCCAGCCGATGACCGGCATCACCGCCGAAAAGCACGACAGCTTCATCTCTCCTCACGCGGACGGTCATGTCATCATGGAGTTCTCGGGCAAGGAGCTGATTAAGGGCGAGCCCGACGCGTCCTCCTTCCCTTCGGGCGGTATCCGCGCCACCTTTGAGGCGCGCGGCTATACCACATGGGATCCCACCTCGCCCGCGTTCGTCAAGGACAATACCCTGTGCATTCCCACCGCGTTCATGTCCTACACCGGCGACGTGCTGGACAAAAAGACGCCCCTGCTGCGTTCGATGAACCGCATCAATCACGAGAGCGTGCGCATCCTGCACCTCTTCGGCAAGACCGACGTCACCCGCGTGGACGCGACCGTCGGCCCCGAGCAGGAATACTTTTTGATCGACAAGGATGTTTACGAACGCCGCAAGGATCTGAAATACACCGGCCGCACCCTCTTCGGCGCGCGCTCGCCCAAGGGTCAGCAGCTCGACGACCACTACTTCGGCGCGATCAAACAGCGCGTCAAGGCGTTCATGGCGGAGCTGAACGAGGAGCTGTGGAAGCTGGGTATCTACGCCAAGACCGAGCACAACGAGGTCGCGCCCGCACAGCACGAGCTGGCGCCGATCTTCACCACCGTCAACATCGCCGCCGACCACAATCAGCTCACCATGGAGCTGATGAAGCGCATCGCCAGAAAGCACGGCATGGTGTGCCTGCTGCACGAAAAGCCCTTCAAGGGCGTGAACGGCTCCGGTAAGCACAACAACTGGTCGCTGTCCACCAACACGGGTGAGAATCTCTTGAAGCCCGGCAAAAAGCCGGAGGAGAACACCCAGTTCCTGCTGTTCCTGACCGCAGTGATCACTGCGGTAGACGACTACCAAGACCTGCTGCGCCTGTCCGTCGCGACCGCCGGCAACGATCACCGCATGGGCGGTGACGAAGCGCCGCCGTTCATCATCTCAATGTTCTTGGGCGACGATCTGGAGGCGATCGTCGAGGCGATCATCAACCGCGAGGAGTACGAGAGCCAGGGCAAGGTCGTCATGAATACGGGCGCCGAGGCGCTGCCCGAGATCCGCAAGGATACCACCGACCGCAACCGCACCTCGCCCTTTGCCTTTACGGGCAACAAGTTCGAATTCCGCTCCCTCGGCTCGGCACTGAATATCTCCTGCCCCAACATGATGCTCAACACCATGGTCGCGGATGTGCTGTCGAGCTTCTCCGACGAGCTGGAGAACGCGTCTGACTTTGACGCCGCGGTACGCCGCCTGATCCGCAAGAATCTCAAAAAGCACCGCCGCATCATCTTCAACGGCGACGGCTACACCGACGAGTGGGTCGCCGAGGCGGAACAGCGCGGATTGCTCAACCTGAAATCAACCCCCGAGGCGCTGAAAAAATATACCCTCAAGAAGAACCTCGAGCTCTTCAAGCGCAACAACATCTTCAACGAGACCGAGGTCAAGGCGCGTCAGGAGATCCTGCTTGAGAACTACATCAACATCATCGACCTCGAGGCGCTGACCATGCTCGATATGGCGAAGAAGGATATCCTCCCCGCCGTGTCCGCCTTTACGGGCGAGCTCGCCGAGACCGTCCGCCGCAAGCGCGCGGTATCCGACGACATCCGCGTGGACGCCGAGGTCAAGCTGCTCTCGAAGCTCAGCGACCTGCTGTCGCGGTTCAGCGAGAAGATCGACGAGCTGGATTCTAAGGTCGGCGGCTCCATCGCCTACCGCAAGAATATCCAAAGCCACGCCGAATACTGCTGTAACGAGATGCTCACGACCATGACCGAGCTGCGCGCGATCTCCGACGAGATGGAAATGTGCACCGACGGCAAATACTGGCCCTATCCGAGCTATGGTCAACTGCTGTTCAGTGTACAATAATAACGATCGCGATCACGTGCGTAACAAAGATGATATGAAGAACCCCCTGCATTCGCTAAAAGCGTTTGCAGGGGGTTTTGTGTTATGGTCAAAAATGCCGATCAGTTTCTTCTGAGCATGGCGCTGACCTTGCCGAGATAGCCGAGATACAGGATATAGGCGATGACGGTCAGGATCAGGATAATGACGGTCACGATCATGGTGATCGTATCAAGGATCGATTCGTTCATAAAGATCTTGAACACTCTGCCGACGATGATCAGGCTGATATTCAGAGTATAAACAGTGCCGATGATCTTGATGATCGTATTGCCGCGCGCCACGAGGTCGTCTCTGCGGCACTGATAGGACAGCTCGGCGAGTCCGTTGATCGTGGAGGTCATCACCAGCAGCTGCATCAGCTCGGCAATCGCGATCACAATCGTATAGATCCAATCCATCACGGTACCGGTTTGGCTCTGCAAAAAGGCACCGATCACATAGAGAACGACCGAGATGATTGCGTAGATGATGGCGCGGGTGAAGTATTCTTCGTCGCCTGCCGCCTGTATGTAGCCAATGATCTTGAAGAGTCCCGCGAACAGCAGCAGCGCCGCAGCGGCGATCGCGAGGATTGTCACCGGTTGGGAGGGTGATTGCATCAGAGCTTTAAGATCAAGATTCTCGATACTGCCTGCTTTTGTGACGAGAACGGTGAGAATACTTGACGCCACAGAGGCGATCAGGGTACAGATCTCGGCGATAAAGATTTTTGTCACGCCTTTTCGGGCTTTGGGAAACATCATAATCGTACACTCCTTTCCAAATTAACTTTATCATAATATATGATCGGCAAAAAATCAAGGGAGCAGATTGAGATTCATACTAAGTAGCAATAAAACACTTTAATATCTATTGCGGAGAATTCCGCATAACTGCGTTGTCAGTCTTGACAGGCGCCAGCCTGCCT
>OCVV011231903.1_pt1 | contig 20850 bp, 58 predicted proteins | sample 1539721 | NCBI WGS metagenome assembly OCVV01 (sample SAMN02144230, study PRJEB22623) | gut metagenome | biome: sheep rumen | host: Ovis aries | place: New Zealand
AGCATCTACAGAAGCTGTCTGCTTATTAATCTTGGCAACTTCCAAATCCTGCTGAGCCTGAATCTTCTTCTGAATTGCCTTATCTGTTTCTTCATCTACATTGACATCAATCAGTGACGCACTCTCAATGATAATTCCATAAGGTTCAAACTTCTCTTTCAGATATTCAGTAAGAGCAATATTAACCGCACCACGCTGTTCACCGATGATCTCTGTCATATAATATCTGGGCGTGACTTCCTTAGTCCAAGACATCACATTCGGTCTAATAAATGTACGGAGCACTTCTTTACCAGAACGACCCTTAAATCTCGTAAAGATTTCAGCAACCCGTTCAGGATCATACCTGTAAGTAAATGTCTCATCAACCCTCAGACCTTTACCATCCTTCGAAGGAGCCTCAAAGCTATCATCGCCCTCAGAATCCCCATCGTCTCCAGCAGTAAGATAAGACTGCTCAATACCAATAGAATATAGTGTAATCTGCTTAGTGGGTGAAACAATATGCCATCCCTGAGACAAAACCTCGTCATCAATACCACCATTCATCTTATACACGACACCTACATAGCCCGCAGGAATTCGCTCCGTGCATTTAAAACCACAAATAATAAGTACCAGAATTACAAAACCAGTAGCAATACCACCAACAATACCTTTCATCTCTTTACTCCTTTTCATTCAAACTTCTCTTAATATCATTCCACATATCTAAAAGTACATCTCCTATAAAGGGGAAAAATATACTCAATGCTCCCCAAAGAAAGATGGCAAATAGAATCACTAAAAATATAAATACAGGATTCATTCTTTATTCCCTTTATTCATTTTATTCCACAGTTCCGTCAGCTCGTCATTTAAATCATATACATAAAAGAACCTTGTGTAAGACCCGAAATCCACAATCAACATAGGATTCTCGTCCTCATCCTTATCAAAAATTACCCGTTGATAATATGATTTAAATTTAATATTCTCTATATATTGATTTTGCATTTTACCAAGTTCTAATTTATCTTTAGCTTCACCAATATACTCCATTGTCTGATCTCTAGTATTAAATGCGTTTCTTCCTATATATAATTTCACTACTTAATCCTCAGCCCCCTTGTCTGTACCAGATGAGCGACCCCATCCAGATCAATCCCAGCTTTTAAGTCTTTCTTCATAAGTTCCTTATCAACCTTTGGCTCAACTGGTTTAAGATATCTCTCAGGAATCTTATCAATGTCCACTTCAACCGCTACACTTGGAGGATTGTTCTGTACATTGAAAGAGAAGAGTTCTGTTTTAAACTTTGTCTTGCCAGTAGTCTCCATAGCACCCTGAAGCGACTTCTTCATCCGATCAATCTTATTCTCAATAAACTTCTTCTTTTCTGTAAAGCGCTTTGCCTCAGCACCGCATGCCTCAGCGTCATGTTCAAGCTGTCGAATCATCTTAGCGTAGCCATCGGCTTTAATCTCAATCTCGCCCTCAATTCCTTCAAGAGTGTCCATAAAGACATCCTCTTCAATATCTGGGTCTTCAGCCATTTCCATAAGCATCAACCAGTCATTCGTCAGTTCATATAATGTACTCACGTATCATCACCTTCTTTCAATGTTGCTTCATCCGCAATCTTACGAATATATACTTCCTGTTCCAGAGCCTCAATCCTATCATGCAGCGACCACATTTCAGCGCCAAAAATAATATCAATTACAAACAGAATAATTACAGCAATCTTCATTTTATATCTCCTTATTTAATAATAATGTGTTTATCTGGATGCTCCATAATGTCTTGAATCTTGTCTTCCTGACGAATGCGCTTACAATCATAAATCGTCAGCCATGTAATTGTTTCTTTGAATTTACTCTTTGCTTTACGCCGATTTGGTGCCAGAACGTAGTAAACTGGTTTATTCTCATTGTTTGGTCGATAATCAGCTGTGATAGCGAAGAGACATTGGTCTTCATATTTAGCCATTTAAATATCCTCGTTGATAATATTCATTTGACAAGACTTCATAGTCATCAATGCTGCTCTATGAAGTTCTGGAGTAGTGCCAGCGCAACACGATGCATCAATAGTGATTTCAGCTTCAGGGAATGCCTGACGAATTGCGAATGCGTTAGAAACTACGCAAATATCCGTACAAACGCCTATCAACTCAAATTCAAGGTCTTCTCCTTTATAATCAAGAGGAACATACATATCCAAAAATGAATTCAAAAGATCAACCACCGTTCTCCAAACATTCCCCTCAATTGCGAAATTTTCTTTAACAATAGTATTGTATCCTTCTTTTCCTTTAATCCATGGATGACGTCCAGTCGCATGAACAGCATCTAAAATATCATTCACGATATTCAACCCTCTATCACTTTGGCAATGTGGAATTGGTAAATAACGTCCTTCTCTTGTTTGCGGATACTCATCTTCGTCATGCATATCCATCGTAAAAATTAAACGGTCATAATCTTTAGCCTTAATCTTGTCTACAACTTTTGGCATAATCGCCTGTGCTTCTGGAGTACCAAGGATGCCAGTGATAAAATCGTTTTGCATATCAATTACCATTAGAATTTTCGTTTTGTTCATTTTTAATTATACCTCATTTAACTTGCATTTGCCCATTGCCATCCAAAACCACCGCATTTTCTCCTTATACCATCACATACCTTCCTAATATTTCTTTGTGCGGCTTCAGCACTTTGTCCGGTTTCTTCTGCCACATTGCGCCCAGCATCTGCTATAGAATTAAATGTGCAAATATAACTGCCGTTTATATCATATTTATTAACAGGACGCAACATACCAGAATAGTCATCTTTTGATAACGTTGGTGGTTTTTTATCTTTAGTCCACAGAAAGCCACAAGCACTTTGAACTTCACCTCTTAAACATTGATATATACGATGTCTTGCGCCTGTATCATTAGTTTCTGTACCTAAATACAGTCTATGCACAGCTTCTCTAACATCATCATAAACTCCAATTAATTGTTTGGTATGTACATCCCAACAATACACAATTCCATCATATGGCATCATTTGTTTAATACTGGCCTTATACTTTTTTCGTATTATATTATTTATCCCTTTTATTTCTGATTCAGGGATATCATTTCCATGTGTATCTTTATGATACCGAAATATATATTTACTAGCTCTTAATTGCCGACCTTTAACTACTTTTAATATATTAGTTTTTTTAACGCCAGTTATATCTTGTGCTTCATTATATGTCATTGCCGTACCAAGGTATTTACCATTTAAATCAAAGTAATCTATTGGAGTTCTTTTAGCTAAATTATGTTTATTATTTCTTAATTTTTCTTTATGATCTTCTGATAGAGGAACACCAACATGTGAATAACCACCATCATCTCGATTATATCCATAAGAAGGATGTTGCCATCTGTTTAAATTAGTTTTATATTTTTTAATATAATAGCGTTCTCGTTTACAGGCTTGTTCAAAAGAAAGTTTTTCTTCCAAAATAATATGTTTAAAATTATCCCAACCATATTTTTTTATCGCCCTATAAAATACAGTTTGAGTATGATATCCCTCTCCATTTGCCCATCTAACTTCAGGCTTTAATGATGTTATACCAACATACCTCTTACCATTGGGGGCTACATGCATATAAACACAATACAATACATTCAAATAATTTTTCCATGTCTTTTTTGTATCCTCTAACATTATTCCCCCACAATCTCATTCCAAATCTCTACATATTCATCACCTAGTTGATGACAAAACTGGCTCAACAAATATTCTTCTTCAGTATATCTGCTTTCCCAACGCTTCAAGTTCTCTAACCAATTATTCACAGAATCAGAAGCGCGAATCCCTAGCATATAATTATTAGCGGCACGATGAAAAGAATCACAAGCCTGTTTGTAACAATGCTTCACACTAAGCAGATCGTAACATTTACTTGTAATAAAATTCTTGAGTCTTTCTTCGTTAATCATTTAATTACCGCATGCCTTTCTTCTTTTTATAAAGCCGATTAAGTTCCTGCTCGTACATCTTTCTTTCCATCGGAGATTTACTGTACTTAATACGTTTCTTTAAATCAGATATCGAATATTCAATATCAGGTGGTTTGAGTGCTTCCATCATGTCCTTGAGTTTTGCGTTAGTGTCTTCCAATGTCTGGATCAAGTTTTTCATTTCGACATCCATGTTGTAATACCTCGTGTTTAATTATCAACTGACAAAAACTATTATAGCGAGCTTTATTGTAAAGTCAAGAGGTTTTTACTCTTCTTCAATATCTTCCTCATCGTCATCTTCAATATAAGCGGGATACTCAGTCCTAACAGTAGAAATACCTTCATCATTCTCATCTTTGGGTTTACGTGCTCTGAAAATAACGGATGTCGGATCATCAGAAAAGATAAGCAAATCAAGGGCGTTTACGTCTTCAGCGGGTGGTTTACCAGTTCGAAAAGGCCAAAGAGCGCATCCTTCTGCTGTACATTTTCTGGATTCTGCTGCACTCAGTGAACATTGTCTACAACGTGCAATAGCGGCTAATCTCCATGTAAGTTTTCTAAAAGGTTTCTTTTCATCTGCCATATCTATTTCTCCAATCTCCAATTTCCATAATCTTAGCAGCTACATTAAGTCTCAGTCCCGCAAAGGGTGGAAGAGTACTACCCGAACTATTTTGTGCAAAAGTCATAGGATTTGCACGCCACCTTTTAATCATCTCTTCTTTACCCAACTCAATACAGTACTGCTTATTAAATAACCTCTTAAAAAAATATTTGATCTTATTAATCAATCTCTTCCTATATACTTCTACTTTCATTTTTTCCACCATTTTTTATAATATTCCAATGTCAGAAACATTGTTAGTGTCTCTATGCTGTTAAATTTATTATTCAATTTATTCTTAATCCAAGGATGAAGTGGCTCTTCTAAATCTTTTGTTTCAAAAAATCCAAGAATCTGTTTCCCTAGCAGCCATGCCAACATAATCTCTTGACATGTACCTACAGATGTTTTTGCTTTATTTAGATTCACCACAAAATAATCGCAATTAATAATTCCACAAATATCATATTCATGAGCCAACTGCTGAACTTCATCGCTTTCATCCTCAGCATTAAAAACGGTTGGGTCAAAGAATTGATAATGATTCATAAAATGTTTCTCTAGAACCTCTCGCCATTCTGTCTGTTCTTTTTGCGATAATCCTGTCATAGCACCAGACAAAAAAATAGTAGGGCAATTTGTTTCTACCTTATATTTTTGAACCAAATCTTCTAATCTATCATTCCTCATTCGTTTCCTCTTTCTCAAGATATATTACAAGACCAACCAACACCCCAACAAAAGTCATAAGTCCCCCACACAAGAACCCAATCATAAAACTCATACTGTTTTCTCCTTTGTTACTGCAATTTCTTCAGTCTCTGCACGTTCTACATCTGCTAAATAATGATCTATTGCTGATACCATTTGCTTAGCAGTTAAATCTCCCTCAATAAGATGCCCTCTTAGAAAATATAAAATAGATTCTACATGCCACTGAGGAATATAAATATTTGGCTTTTTATTCTGATTCTCCATTTAGTTTATCTCCAATCTCTGCAACAATTTCATATGTACTGCCCACTAAACGCATAACCACATTTAATGCTTGAATCATTTTATATTCGGGCAGGTTCCATGCATTAGCTGTCGCTTTCTGAATCTGATCATACGCATAATCCATATCACGCTCATACCGCTCTTTATACGTCATCCCACAACCCCCTCAAGATTCTTGTTCCACCAATCAATTGCTTTCTTAATTGAACGGAACTTGTGCGCATCCAGAGCATGATAACTATCTGTAGATGGATCATATTCACCCACTTCAATTTCATACCATGCATCATCTTTACGCACATTAAAATAGAAGAGAAGAGTAGCCTCTTTGTTGTTTTCAAAGTGTTTAGAATACAGTGTGATATCCTGAATTCCATTCTTAATGTCTTCAATCGTTAACATAGTCCGTTCCTTTCTGCTTCCGCTTCAGCACGCATGTCGCATGCAATTTTAATTGCCTGTTCTGGAATGTCAGCATAGATAATAAAAAAGCCGGGGTACTCCATTACATTTTCGTAACAATAATCATAAAATCCATAGTCATCATACTCACACACAGGAGAATCGTCCATATTGAAATCTACAGTATATCGCAACTTCTGTGTCTGAAATTGATCTGTATCATATGGCGTATAAGTCGTACTATTCTTAAAAATTAATCGTCCCCCTTCAATTGCCTTGCAGATTTCTTTTGCTTTGTCTTCATTATCCGTCACACCAACCACATGACGATCACTGTATTGCCCTGTTTCTATTACATATACTAACATTTTAATTATCTCCTGTCAATTAAAGATTTCCAGCATTTTTCACATAAAATAAAGGAAAATTTGTAGGTTGTCTTATCATTAATAATGTCTGTCTTTATAGCAGCGCCATTTGCTTTACCACACGAATCACATGTTGCAAACTTAGTAAGATAAAACTTTGAAGACATTTTGAACATAGCCGCCTCCTTGATCAATTAAAGAAGTCCAGTGATGTTGTTGCGTTATTTGTATGTTCAAAAATAACGGTAACGCCATCTTCCCAATCTCGACTTGGACGGATTACCGTTCTAGATGGAATAAATCCTTCAATAATAATCACATCCTTTTCATTAATAATAGCGGTATGCATAGCGCTCTTAATAATTAGACGATCAATCTCATCGTCATAATAAATATCCTTAGAATGTTCATTAATTAAATTATGAGGGTTTAGCGTCTTACCCCAAACATCCAGTTCTTCTTTTGGAGTTACATGTTCTATATGCACACACTCGTATTTTTTTATCAGTGCCTCAAGTTGATCTGAAATTATCATATATCATCCCCCTTGTTCGTTCGACTAAATTTAATATTATTAAGTGTCAATTTGTTCGTTCGACTCATTCCTCATTTTCTCAAAGATAGCAGCAATCTCGGGAAATGCGTGTCCGGTCTTAACAACCAGATCGAGTGTAGTGCTAAAAGCAGAGCATTCCTGATTAAATCCACTTACTCCTTGTTCACCTAAGTTGTTTTTCCACAGGTGGGTAACTATAAATTTGACCCCTGTCTGGGTGTTTTCGACCTCATCACCGACCTTAATTTTTTCCTGCTCCTGCTTGTAGGCTTTCAGCTTCTGGAGGACTTCAAAAGCGGTGAACATGTCCAGAACTTCCGACCTTACTGAAACCTTACCGAAAAGATCACAGAGAACATCCCAGTCGATTTCATACAGTTTCCTCGCCGCATACCATGCATCGGCAAGTCCACGCTGATAGGCTTCCTGCTGATTTTTACCAGGTTCGTTATATCCGTCCTCGTATCCTGTCTCGTATCCCTTCTGATACGCCTCTTTCCTGACCTGCTCAAGATCAGATTCGGTGTAGGGGACAATTGACAATCCTGTATCATGATGCCCGATATGCCCTGCCATCATGTACGGCATAAGGAAATGCGTGCTTCCTACGAAATCTGTTATCTTATCCTCTGGAATCTCAATGATATATTTCTTTCCCATATTATTTACCCTTCATATTTTTAAGTAAAGCTACGACTTCAGGAAAATACCTACCCGTCTTTTTGCGTGGAATAGCGTGTACGACAGAGCCATAATCAGTAAAACCTTCTACCGTACCATCTTCATTAATTTCAAGTACGACAAGATTCGCCACACCGTCTTCTACCTCGTCTCCGACTTTGATTTTCTGCTTACTGTCCTCAAACTCTTTGATTTTGGCGACAACTTCAGAAGCAGAAAAATCTTTCATCACCGTCCAACTACTTTCACCAAAAACTTCGTTTACATCGATTGCTGACATGCCACCGTCATCAGGATTAAAAAGAATCTTCCTTGCAGCCTCCCACGCTTCAAAAATACCCTCTTGATAACCATCCTCATATCCCCGGTCACGTTCCTCTTTCCTGACCAGTTCCATATCCTCCAAGCATTTTTTATATCCATCGTTAAAGGCATTATTCTGCTCTTTTGCAACTGCCACAGCTTGACCATCTTTGAGTCCTTCTGAATACGCATCCACTTTGACCTGCTCAAAATCGGGAACAGTATAAGATTCTACCTTAATCCCAGTACTTATTTCTATTCTAGTACCGTTAACATTTAGAGGAAAAGTCAATACCCCACCTTTAATCCGATCCTTTGTGACGTTAATAATATATTTATCTGTTATCATTACCAATCCCCTTCTACATCTTCCTCACTTTGATTGTACGTCTAAGTTCATTAATATCCACTTCCATATCACACCTCAATGTACCACTACACAATCAATAATGTTCAAATTATAAAATGCGATCCATGCTTCATTCTTCTTTACGACAAAAAGCCCGTCATTTACTTCATAATCATCCCAATACTTTTGAGGAATGACGTCAGACTTACCATCATAAAAATAAATTTTAATTTTCTGCTTCTTCTTTTTTGCCATATGTTACCTCCTACTATTGAATGCCAAATTAACAATTGCCAATACAATAGGCACTGTATTCATCAAAATTCCCGCTACATTATCTTTTTCTCTAAAATTTAAACACCACAGATTAAGCACAATTATAATAAACATGACTAAATCCCAGCTTTTAGTACTCATATATTTCTCTCCTTATTTTTCACTATGTGCTAATGCACCCGCAGCTACAATTGCAAGAGCTAGAATCTGTGTATTCTGAGACGGGAATTTAGTAGAATGACAGAACATAATTAACATAACAACCGAAAATAGCCACATAGCTATTATTGCTTTAAGAAATTCCATATATTACCCTTTCTTTTAATATTAATATTTACCACATGCGGATCGGGACATTCATATGGTCTTACTTCTCCATAAAACCCACATATTGAAGTAATATAATATTCTTCTCCATTTTCATTTGTAACCGTTATTACCGCATCTTGATAAAGGGTTTCCATATCTTTTAACTGCTTAATCAACTTTTTTAATGTCGTATTTCTCACTCCTTCCTTTCACCATACTCATCCATCGGTTTCCTCTTCATACTTATCACACTCTATGTAAAATCGCCAGCTCCCGTTTTTGCATGAAACAAGGTGATTACCACCCATATCAAGTCCCCACGTTTTGAGGTTTTGGCAGGACTTGCATTGCTCTGGAAGGTCATTATATCTCATGCTTATCACTCCTCTCTTAAAAATTTTATAAGCATAAAAGGGATACACCATATCGGACATGTGCCAATTAATATAATTTCAATCAATACTAAAATCGGCATCGAACCTATACAAAAACAAAAATCGAGAAGTGGAATATCAATACTATTGTTTATACAGTCCCACCGATTTTTATACCATGCTTTAAAGCTATCCATGCTTCTCACCTTCCTTTGTAAATTATAATTTCTTTATTAGAATCAAATATATAATGATTGCATCCATTATCTTTCTTAAAAGAAAAACTTCCATATTTGTATGGACACCATCCAATGCGTACTATAAAATGTTTCCCATCGGCAGTCAATAAGTGGGAGTACTGATACTTATTATAATGCTGACTTGGTACCATATTCTTGCAGGTTAAGCATTGGCATTTTGCATCTTGCGGTTCTATATACATGACTTCTTTCATGTTCTCCATCCTCGTGCTCATCAAGTATATTTAATAAAGACATTCAAAAACTATTACCATTGCCAATACAGCGAGTGTCAAAAGAAAAATGATTTCAAATCCTTTAGATTCAAAAAAATTGATTTTCTCAAATTCTCTACACCACTCGAAGTAATTCACTTCAAAATCATGTGCTTGGCAGTATGAGTCACGCCATACATAATACTTGCAATCCTCACATCTTCTCGCCATATTATTCACTCCTCTTCATCATGTAAGTGCCAAACACACTGCAACCAAAAAGCACGCGAGTGCTAAGATACAAATTTTGGGGCGAACTTCTAACACAGCATCATACATCAGCGCACCAGCTATAAACCCGATTATTATATGTGCTTTAGATGCTATAAAAACAGCAATATCCATACTTCTCATTCCTTTAACTCTTCCTTTCATCGTGATATGCCAACGCTACTATCCAAACAATGCTTGCAACTATAGCGCCTATCCATAGACCGCACCACAGACCAATTATTGTTGATGTTGTATCCATGCTTTCACTCCTTACATACTAATAAACATAACCGCAAAGGTAATACCATATAATATAGCCCCCATAAACCACGCAAATATGCCCCAGTCATTTTTATCAAAATCAGTTATTACACCACCACAACATGCTGTTACAAATGCAAAAAAGAGTGTTGACATAATAAACAATCCGATTGCAGTAAAAATATTATTGTTCAATCCTATTCTTCCTTCCTTTCGCCGTAACTGCAAAAATCATTTTTACCCCATGCATGCCCAAAACCTTGTCCGTCTTTGGCATAGCAATAACCGTAATTACCATCATTATCCTGCCAATATTCACACTCTCCACATCTGACCACAGGAGCCACAGCTGCGATGGGAATGTCATGCAGTCCTTTATAAACGTCTTTTGCTTTATACAAGCCTGTATCCGAGTTTGCTCCGTCAACAAGCTGACCTCTTCCGTTTACGTGATACCATGTTATGTGCTCGATGCAATTAATAGCATCCTCTCTGCTAATATAATTATCCATCCTGTTCATCCTCCTGATACGGCTCCGGAAGAGGCATCCATGCAAGCACTTTATCGTCCTGTATAACACCGAATCCGCTATCTCTCCACTGAATTTCCCCACTTCTTGGGTCTGCGGTTCGTATAGCTATAGCCACGCTCCATTTGTTACCAGATATCTTTGTTGGTTTTTTGCTAATAAGCACATACTCATCTTCTGGCAACCTTTCACTAACAGGGATCCACCGCTGTTCTGGCTCTGCGGCAGGGATATCCTCTAAAATCTGCACAACTTCTCTGCCATCTGTCCCTTGCGCGTGGTCAACATCATTGTCCATCATTTCAATAATTGCCATATGTCTACTAATATAATCATTCATTGTGCTAACTCCCTTATCGCAAATAATCTTCCTCTTATGCGAAACTGTACTTCCTTACCCTTATACCCAGCATCATAAATTTCTACAACAGGAACAACATCTGCTGCGGAAACAGTTTTAATAGTAGGCATTGATTCAACAAGATTCGCTATCCGTTCACGGCTATCAAGTCTATCTCTCCATACGTGCTCTATAAGTTCATCCGCATCGATAACTCTCATAACTTCCACTCCTGTCCATAAGCACAATAAAAATCAGGTTTTACTATTCCAGCCATAAACGGGTGTTCACACCAATAGGAGCGAGAGTCTTCATCATAAGTATGATATATACAATCTTTACATTTCACGATATTAATAGTTTCCATTTTCTCAATATCTTCTACATCTACTGCTTCCACACCAGAAGGATAAGGATTTTGTACAGTATGTCTATCACCATGCCAGTATGCTTCATCAAGCACGTCTTCCTTTTTAATATATTCAGCCATTTTCCTCTAATTCCTCACATTCGATACTAAAAAGGCCACTCCACATATTCGCATCTAAATCATCCCAATTATTCGGATTGGTCACTCGCTTTACCGTATTATATTCAGCTTTTGTAAGCATCATCGTTCCATATGTAAAGTCCTCAGCTGACAGGCACAAGTCACATTTATATTTATCTGTCCGCTCACCCAGACCGTATCCCAATTCATCAAGCTGCTGGATAGCCACATCACGTTCCCAAATAACCTGACCCAGTACACACAGAGCATTAATCGCCTGATCAAGCGCTTCAATCTTAGGATATGGTGGGTTCTTATATAACAGCGGATTAGATCGATATTCCAACATCAGGTCTTGTCTTAAATCATTTAACAATTTAATTGTATCTTGTTTATTTTTCATGTTAATAGCTGTCCTTTACTCTATATTTCCATCTAACTTCTGTAAAGCCGTATCTATCAGACGTATCATCTGTAATAGCCCCCAACCAAATAGTACGCCATGTTACACCATGCTTAACATCATTATGTTCTTCCTGAATACGTGCTACGATTTTGTTAGCAATTTTTTCTACTAGTTCTTTATCAACCGTATGTACATAAAAGATAAACATATCTTTCATATTATAGTGCTCATAATCCACACGGACGCCATCTACCATTAGCACTAAGCCAGTGGGCACCGTAATATTAGGTGGAATATAAAATTGAATGTCATCTGATTTAGTATTATGTTGCATATATATTTCCCTCGTTTTCATCTAATACACCACGATCACAAAATCCTGCATCTACAGTGTTATCATGTACGACATAATCGCTTTCATGATAACCATCATCGTCCCATTCCACATATTCTTCAAAAAGCATAGGACAGTCAGTTGTGTATCTATTTTTACAATTTCTACAATGGACTATCATATTAAAACTCCAGTTTTCCCTCTTTCAGTTTCTTACCGCAAATAGGGCAGTAGTGAATATCTCTAATATAATCAAAACCGATACCCCCGTCCCAATCATTCATTTCATACAGGGTATCACCATCTTCATGATTTGCGCAAAACTCACAATAATGATGTTTGTCTGTTTCAACATCAATAGTTGGTAATGAGCGGAATCGCTTGATATCTGCACATTCTTCATCAATTACACAAGGAGAAGGAGCGTAGCCACATTCAATCGAACAAAACATTTTAATAACATCATCGAGTTTAACATATTTATCAGACATTTAATTATCACCTCTCATAATATAGCATATTTTTATGCTCATTTCAAGCCCTTTTATATTTCCCAATTGACCCATCTTCAAATTCAATCATAATATATTCAGGATACTTTTGTTCTTTATAAAACTTATATCCTATAATTGGTTTCCTTGCTTTTGGTAAGATATGTGCAGCCTCACATTTCTCTGCGGCAGACCGATCTCTATATACAATACCGCAGATTTCGCACTGATATTGATTGAGTTCTTTCATATTATATATACCCCTTTACCACCTTATAATAACCCACGGTTGATTGTACTGATTTCCTGTCTGCACATCATAGCCCAATTCTTTAAGTTTCTTTATCTGAAGAGCGGTCAATGATCCTTCAAAAGAATATTCAAATTCCCCCTGTTTTGCGCATTCTTCCATCCGTTCTACCATTTCTCCAATATGAGAATCAATAAATTTTTCTGCTATTTCTCGCATCATGGCAGCTGTTTTAAAACTCATATCTTCACCTCACCATTCAACTACAAACCAATGATTTTCAGCGTTCTGTCCGGTTGTTACCTTAAATCCTAACAATTTTAACAATTTATTTTCATCCTTTGTAAGAATGTCATAGCAAGCATAGTTGTAATACCCGTTTAATGCGCGCTCTTTAATTTCTTTTAAAATATTATCACCTTCTTCATATTCATTAACTATATCAGCTACCCTTCTTAAATTTTCTGCCGTAACACTCATATTGATACCTCACCACCCAATCTTTGTAAATGTCTTATCACATATCTTTCGCACGTCCACTATATAGTCCATTCTTCTTAATTGCTCTATAGTCGGTTCGCTCAGTTCACCCTGAAAGCCATATATAAAATTACCTTGCTTTGCCTGTTCATAGATACCCTCAAGCACGTAATCTTCAAATTCATGCGGCTCAATATATGAAGAGGCCAATTCGTGCATTTTATGTGCCGATTCTAATCTCACCATTCGATTACCACCCATCTAACATCACTTTGACTCTCAGTTACCGTATAGCCCAGTATTCTTAATGCGGCAATTGTTTCAGGTGAAATATGACTTGTTACATAATAAGAGTATTCATCAAGTGCTCGTTTCCTAATATTATTATAAATACTAGTATCTATAAGCTGTGTTTTCATTACTTTAGTTACGGCATGCATATCTCGTGCATTTAATACATTATCTTTCAAACTCATCTTGTAACTCCCATCTGTTTGTCTTAATTATTCTATCCCAATTGTCCTCGACCACAGGTCGGATCACATGTATCTGTTCATTGGTCAGGTGACGCTTAAAATTAAATAAGAATCCGTGCTCTTTAAATGTCACACAATGAATCTCACACCAGCCCATATCAAGCAGCGTCTCTTCAGGATGTGGTGTCCATTCTCCAATTAGTTCGTCAGCAGTCGCTAGGTGTTCCATATAATCACATGGATAAAAATCACCATTCGGTGCAAGCCAGCCTGTGTCCAATTCTGTAAAAGGTTGTTTATTCATTAATCTTCCCACTCCCAATAATTTGCGAACTTCCAACAAAGCAACGAATCTTTACGAGCGATTGATATTACATATTGGTATCCAAAATCATTAGCAACTTTTTCTATATCTTTAAAAACCTTTTCGATATTTGTATTTGAATTTGGTTCATGATAATAATATATAAAAGGATAAAATCCTAAAAAAGCATCTTCTATATCTTGCCCATTAAAACAACGAGCATCTTGTAAATTATAAAGGTGATTATCTTCTGGAGAATCATAATCAGGATGTTTGCGCCGTATCTTCATTTTTTTACCTCTTTCTTCCTTATATTATTCAGGCAGTTCACGTCATGCTACGATTTTTATATATATCGTCTCTTTATTATCCATTTAATTATAACTTCTTTCGGGCAGTGCCAGCAGCCTTGAGATCGGCATTGTTGCCCAATGTCTATAATTATTCGAACCTCCACAATCCTCATCAGGCCATACAATAGGACAGTGTTCACATATCTCAGATGCATATTCACATAGAAAACAATAATTACATAAATCATTAAATCCATGATCGATGCACCAGTTCGCTTTATATTGCACCCTATCAGACGGCGATGGACAGTCACCCAAATCCCGTTGCATATCGCCCCACATCTGACGGTGATAGGAAAGTGCTTGCTCTTTAGTTAGTTTCATTTCATCACCCCTCTGTAGCCGCTTCAACGATTAGTACCATATACTGTATTACTATGCCAAATAATATTGGGAAGAAAGTAGCAAAAAAGTCTCTAACGTCTTCTGGGTTTATACATACTATATTTGATATAACCCATGCCAAGATAATAGTTGCCGCCATAAATTCAACATGTATTCGTTTCATTTAATTTAGATGCTCCTTCATAAAATAATCAATGTCTGCCTGTTCTCGTGCCAGATCACATTGAAGAACAGTAATTAGTTTTGCCTGATTTTGAAGCTGTTCCTGCTGAATCCGATGTTTCTCAATATTTTTATGGAAATGCCGATATCGCATTACATCAATAAACGTCTTAAAGTCTACAGCGTCACCACTATATTTTATGTCATAATCATTAAGTATAAAATCTTCTGGCATTACATGATATAAAGCAATGAACTGGCGGTAGGTAATTCTCGGAGTGGTGGAGCAGACTATATTCCACCAACTTGTATAAAACCACAATAGCATCAGATCAATGACCCAAATTATAATCATCATTAAAAGTGCAAACCCATTACCCGTACAAAGAGTAAGAACTGCGGGTGCTATAAAAAAGAATACGAATATAATTATAGCTATCATAGATTCTCCTTATATTTTTATTCCCAACTAATGCAATATTCTGGCTCATTGTATTGATAGCCTGTAGCAATATCATAGCCCAGTTCTTCCAATTTTTTTCGAACTGCTGGTCGCAACGCTCCATCCCCATAATAGTTATAATATCCCTGAGCCGACTTTTTATCGATATTTTCCATTATTTCGTTAAACTGAGAATATTCATATTCAGATGTAGCTGTTTTTGCACGCTGACGTGCCTGTTCTGCTGTTATCATTTATTTTTACCCCTCCTACCATATAATATATGTTACATAACCACTGTCTGTCCAAGATGACGAATTTGTGCTTATTGTGTAACCAAGGTCTTCAAATGTACTTTTTACAAAAGGAGACAGCTCGTCATAATATTCACACGATGTTTTACCTTTAACAACGGCTTCTCCAATTTTATTATTAATGGTTTCGATCTCGTCCTTATAACGATATATCATTGAATATTCTCGTGCTTTTTTTGCGCTGTACAGTTCGTTCATACTTTCTCCCAATTAATATATGTAATACAACCACTGTGCAAACTAATAATTCCTACATTATAACCCATGTCTATTAATATCTGTTCAGTGGCTTCGCTGATCTCTTCTTCGATTAGACAACATGTCGTGTGCTTTTCTGCCGCAGTCCTGATTTTGTCTTCAATATATTTTAATTCTTCTGGATTAACACCTTGTGCGATTTTATATGCTTCTTGTGCTGTTATCATTTTATTTACCCCCCCTACCATCGGATATGAGTCCACCATCCATCATCTTCATACCATTCTTCGGTTATTGTATATCCACGCATTTCCAAGATATCCTTGAGATATAATGGAAGCCTGTCATCATAAATATATTCTGATTTACCATTATAAGCAGACTCTGTAATCTGTTTATCGATATAAAAATCAGGTTCGTTATAATAATTATGATAATCCAACATTACTTCTCTTGCTTGTTCTGCTGTCATTAACATTTAAATTACCCCCCCCTTCAACTGATTAAACGTATCATATACTAAAAAATGCCTGTTGTCAATATCATTTTTAATTATCACATGTACGTGCAATATAAGTATCAGCACACAGATTTATGAGTGGCGACTTAATCGGCTTACTCGTTGCTACCGCCCAGCTATTAGCCCATGCCACCATCATTTGGTTCAATGATACCCCGGCCTCTTCAAGCTTGCGGGTATCCCGCTCAATCTGCCGCTCCATTCCTTCTTTTGTAAATACTATTTTGATACAATCAAATATTTGAAGGTCTGGGTCTGCCGACAGATGATGCAGCCGATAAAGCTGTGCCGCACACTCTTTATAGAAGCGATCGTATAAATCAGACCTAAATACCAATTGTCCTAAATTATCTAATCCCAGTCGGTCAAGTTCATTTCGCCGCACCCCCATTATAATGTCGGCCTCATCATCAGTCGCAATTCGTGTAGTCCCGAACTCTTTAATAAGAAAACAATCAGAATATAAAATAAAAGACTGCTGTTGAAGACGGACTAGCGCACGCCTGAATATATTATTTAATTGTGAATACGACTGACGGAAGAATGTCTGTATATTATATTGAATAACATCTTCAGGCAGTTTCCCAAATGGATAAAGTGGTGCTAGATCAACTGAAGCTGGGAACTGAGTGGTCTTATGAGAAAGTGACAGGTATTCGGGGTTGACCATATTAAGCTGCTCCCACCATTTTTTACGTCCCAGAACGGCTGTATTATTTTCCTGTTGAAGAAGATAATTTAATAATAGAATTTTAATTAACTTATCATATTTAGTGCTGCGCTCATCTGGAAGAGGATGAGCATAGATTTCGGTTATGTAGTAGAGGCAGTCCTTGGGATCATAAATAAATGAAACGAATTGAGATAAGCGCTTGTTGAAAGCGGTTCTGGAGTTGCCTTTTAATCTTGGTTGATCAAATACCTGACAGATTTCAGTAGAAGAGTAAATAGTATCAGGGATTAATTTTTGGACAGTTTCTGATGTAATATTATAATCTTTCATATTTTTGTTACTCCTTTCGTTTGTATTGTACAGTTTAGAACATATATTAAAAAACTGTATAATTTTATTAGTGTTTATAGTTGGACATTCAAAAAGCCCAATGTTTTCAGTAGGGGGTATACAAAATTTGAATATAGTAAATACTCTTACTATATTCATTTTTCGTATACCCCCCTCCGTAAAATAAGGGTTTTTTAAGTGTCGAATTGTACTACAATTTTTGAGTCAATGTTTCTGGGGGAATTTTAATACCCCCCCCTATATATAGAAGGTCTCCACTCCCACAATGATAGTATAACAGGCATGTGTCAAGGTGTCAATAGATAATTAAATAGTGGGGAAAATGATTGGAATGGGGGAAATGTGGATAAGTGGGAGGGGATCAGGAAAATGGGTAAAGAAATATTGGGGGAAATGATGTGGATAAAATGGGGATAAAAATATGCGTGTAAATTATTTTTTGAGGTATGGTTTATGGGAGAGAAAATGGACGAGATAAAAATGCATGTAAATTAGTTGAATGGGATATGAGGTTAAGGGGTTTATAAAATAAGTATGTGGAAAGGTGTAGATATAAAATATGGGGAAAAGATAGGAAATATGTGGGAGAATTCGTGGTGTGTGGATGAAGCCCATCTCCCCAGATCCCGCAGAAAACCTGGATCAAACCGTTTAAAGTACCCCCTGGTAAAAAAGATAGTAAAATGCTTGTATATCATCGTTTACATGGTATTCTATATATGTACCAATTAACAGAAAAGCGGTTGAACCTGCGCAAAGCGTTTCGGTTCAATTACTTTTTGCATAACCTGCGCACAGTCGTTTCGGTTGCAAAAAGCATCCCGCCATATCGATTTTTGCGCAGGTTGAAACATGGCGCGCGTGCATATAGCAGGCGCGCAGGACAACCAATTTTTTACAGAACAGGAGGTTCTACCATGAAAAAGACTATGACTATTAACTATGCAACCGTCTCCGCAACCGCAACCGTTACCACCAAAACCCGCGTTATCGCGTGCCCCGCGAACGTTGTAAACGTTGACACGTTCAAAGCGCAGGTTGAAAACGCAATTTTCGCGCGCGTGATGGACATGTGCGGACACATGTCCGCGCAGTGGCTTGACAAAGCAGAGACAACTAAAAACATGGACACTGAAAAGAACGCGCGCGACATGTCCGCACGCTTTGACAATGCCTATACGGCCGTCAAGGCTATGTATCACAACGACACGCCGGATTTTCGCCATACCATCGCGCATGTCGTTGCTTATACGCTTTTCCCCGCTATGCGCGGTTCCAAAACCGACATTCGTGTTTTCAGTGGCTTTTTCGATGCATATCACATGGCGCAGGACATTGCGCGCGGTACCATGTCCGATAAAGCCATTGCACCATTAGCAACCGCTCTGCGGGATGCAATGAACAAAGCCATTGCTAATGATGGTAACGGGGATGGTATTACAAAGCGTTTCAAGGCGCGCGTCAATAACGACATGGCGCGCAACCTTATTCATGGCGCGGGCTTTGTCCGTACATCTACCATTTCCCGCAATGGTCAAAGCGTGCATGTCATGACCGCGCAGGAGTTTACAGTACAGGCTATGAACATGTGCCTGTTGAAAACCTTTGATTATACTGATATTAAAGGCTTGAAACGGGGGCCTGCTTTGACTGAAATCTAACCCGCATATCACAATTAAATATTGATTGATTGTTTGCCTGCGCAGGTTTACCGGATATAGGAACCTGCGCAGGTTTTTTTGTGTGTCAATATTCACATATGCGAATTGCTGCCGGCAGGATCTGGAATTCGTATATGTGAATTTTGAACGCTCCAGGCATTCAAGATTCTGAAAAGACATTCATTTTCGAATGTCTTTTTTTAGTACCTATAAAACCGTGCGCCAAAAACGCCCATATAACCGTATATGGACATAGTGCGCACTTTTTAAAAATGAGGTGACGATATGGCGAAAACGTTCGCAGTGGCTAAACAGCCACAAGAGTTTCACGGGCATAAAATGCCCGCTGGTGCAATCTATGGCAAGGTGACTTTAAATTATTCTGTAAAAGTCCCCACTGGTAAAACCCGCCAGATTTATGACAAAGACGGATACCCCGTTTTTAATGAAGACGGCAGCCCCATGATCCGCAATGTCCTGCGAATTGAAAAGCGTGAAGAAACTATTATCTTTTGCGTAGAAGATTTTCAACCTGTCTCTTTTAAAGACGGGCAATATTTTCGTGCATGGGTAAAGTTTCCGCGCAATGAATATGCGCATATGCATGAGCGCGTGCTGTGTGAAACGGCAGCATTGCGCAATCTGCAAAACTATATTATCCGTAAAATCACAGAGCAGGGATTAAACCTGCCTAACATGTGGTTTGCGTGCAAAGAGCAGAAAACCACAAACACTCAAGCGCGCAAGGTTGCAAAAGTCGCAGCACCCAGGCGCAGAGTACAGACCGCGAACGACATGCCTTTTCGTGGTCACCCGTGCTATGCGCTTAATCCAAATGTTATGACAGAGGGGAACATGGATAAAGCGTCAATGAGCAAATCCGTTATGGCGTCCCATAAAGGCGCCTTTAATGGGCGTCATGGTGAAGAGGCGGGCAAGCCCTATGTTTCGCCAGTTGGTAAATGCCAGGCTAAAATGCGGGGCAAAGATCCCGTATTTTATAAAGCTGTCACAACGCCTATGGGCGTTATGAGATTCTACAATGAGCGCGAGTATAACGATTATATGACCGCTCAGGCTAAAAAGAAGAATATCATTATTGTAACCCGTTAACTCATCCACCCACAGCCTGACGCCACTATAAAGCGTCAGGCTTTTTTTATGCCACAAGCCCAAAGCCCAGGTTCCGTTATAAGGTGAGGCGTCAACGTCCGCTTTATGCCGTGATAGGGCACACGTATAACACATGAAAGGAGTCATTATGAAAACATTTACAGGGTTTGCAGGGACTTTCAAAGTCTCTAAAAAGTGTCACGCTGATTTCTCCGATTCAGACATTATCGTAACTGGCAGCCCGTCTGATATCCGCAAAGTCGTGCGTGATATCGAAACAGCAGGTTATTACAACCTGTATGAGAACGCTCCGATTATGAGAGAGGGACGCATTTACAGCGTCCGTTTTCCCGAAACACCCAGCATTGGGAACCGCGAGTACGTGGTTTCCCGTAAATTTTAAGGGGGGGG
>OCVV011320818.1_pt1 | contig 20846 bp, 18 predicted proteins | sample 1539721 | NCBI WGS metagenome assembly OCVV01 (sample SAMN02144230, study PRJEB22623) | gut metagenome | biome: sheep rumen | host: Ovis aries | place: New Zealand
AATGTGATTGCTCTTACGTCTATTGAAGGATAATCAACAGCATGCATGCCTTCAATTGTTTCATTGTAGTATGATAATGGTAATTCTACCAAGTCAACTTCACCTTTTTGTGCTGCTGCAAATGCTGCGTCAGATTCAAGGAAAAGATTTGTTAATTTTTTGTAGTATGGTTTTTCACCATAGTAATCGTCGTTTGCTTCGAATATTGCTTGTTGTCCTTTGTCCCATTGTACTAATTTGTATGGTCCTGAACCTACTGGGTGTTCACCATAGGTTGCGTTGTCATATGAATCTGATGGTACAATACCTAATTGTGTTAATTTGTAGATGAATGTTGAATCAGGTTTGTTTAATGTGAATTTTACTGTGTAGTCATCCACTGCTGTTACATCTTCCATGGAGGATAAGTCAATTACTCCATTTTCAAGTGCTGCTTTGTATGTGAATACTACATCTTCTGCAGTAAATGTGGAATTGTCTGTAAATTTGATATCATCACGTAATTTCACTTCCATAGATTTTGCATCTCCAGCCATTGTATAACCGGTTGCTGCATCATTTTCTATTGTTGCGTTTTCATTTACTCTAAACAATCTGCTTTGTATTAAAGGTTCTACCTGGTGACCTGATCCCCATCCGGTTAATGGATCAAATCCACCTTCAGGTTCTCCACCATGTATGTCTACTGCCATTACCAATTCATTGTCTGCTCTTTCGGTTGAATGAGTAGATCCCATACCGAAAGCTGCGTAAGCTAAAATTGCCAGAACAATAACTGCAGCAGCACCTATGATTATTTTTTTATTCATAAAAAATCCTCTTTTATTAATTATAATTATTTAGTTATGACCATTCTATTTTGAACAATGATTAAGTTAAATGTGGGAAAATCTTAGTGAAAAAATAGCCAAGTCATAAATTAATTATTTTTTTTATTATAAATTTTTATTAATAAACATTTTATGGAATACCCGTTTTTAGATAAGTATTCCAGTCATTAATAGTTTCTCATACATTTTTTTATTTAAATAATTAATTATGATTAGAAAGAACATGTGTGAAAAAGAACATTTCTTATCAGAAAAGAAATATTCAACTCCAGTAAAATTATTTCCAAATTTAATAAACATATTTCATTAATTTCAAGTAATGAATTTACAAAATCCAATACATACTTCTAATTACAAAATAGTAAACTAAACTTTAAAAATATTTAAACATAATTAATTATTACTATATTGTTAACAGATTACCATATAAGTATCGTTGAGAGATTTTAATAAAAAAAGGCATTACAGTTAAATATTTATACCAAAACAAAATAATGAAAAAACAAATTTCAGAAAATCCACCTTAATTCATGAATTTTATTTAAATTCTTATTATTAATACTTATTTTTAAATAAATATTAAAAAACAATAACCGTTTTAAATATAATTATGAATAAATTCACATATTTGAAATAACTAATGAAAACAAAGCCACAGTAGAAAATAAAATTTTTTTTTTGAATGATTTTTCAAAAACATTTGATTAATACAAAATAACAGAAAATTAAGAAAATATAACCTTTAAAAAAAATCCTAAAAAATAATCAAATTTAATGAAATACCCAATAAAAATTAACAAACAAATTATAATATAAACCAAATAAAAACAACAAACATTAATAAAAATACAACATCATCAACACCCCATTAATTTTTTTAAATTTTTATAGAAGTTATCATCAAAAACAAACCCATTACAACATGTTTAATTAACAATTTAATAACAATGTTAAATATATCGCATAAAAGTAATACTTTTTAGTAAAAAAGTATTTAAAAAAGGAGGAATAAAACGTATGTTGTAGTCTGTAATAAATATTTTTAAAAAAGTATGATTTTTATTATGGCTACATTCTCATACAAAAAAAAGTTAAGTATTGAAAAAACCTCTTTTATTAATTATAATTAGATATTCTCAACCAAAAATGAACAATATAACCATAATAAATTAATAAAAATATTTGAAGTAAACTCCCTGACCAAAAAAAAGAGACTTTACTTCAAAAATCAATACTTTTAATACAATATCCAAAGAATAATAAACTCTCCATAAACCACCGTAATTTAATATAACAATTGTGTTCAAATAATAACTATAATATATGGATTAAAAAAGTCTAAATTTTTTTTAAATTTTTTACTTTTTCTGTTTTTGTACCTGTTATGATTGAATTGCAGTACAAATCTCCCAAAAGATGCAAACCCTAAAAAATAAAAAAAGATTTTGAAATTACTGTATCACAATTATTTCTGTGCTATTATGCACATCCATTCCTTGCTTGGCGTGTAATCCTCAGACTGTTCTTCTTCAGCATACTTGTCCATTTCGAAAATGTCTTCAACCACATCTTCACTACAGTCTGTTGGAGTAACTTTTCTTATAATCTTCTTATTGTTTATTCTATCTCTTAAGAAGAATGTTATTTGAGTATAGCCTGCATCCAAAAGCAATTGTTTTAATTCTTCATCAGTATAGAAATAACATCCCTGACTGTTGGCTGTCTGTGATGTTTGGTCGTTTGCACATCCGTTAGCTTCCAGTACCAAAAAGAACTTTCCATCATTTTTAAGAATTCTTTTTACTTCCCTAAACGCGTTAACTATATCCGGCCAGAAGTAAACTGTTTCAAAACCTGTGATTATGTCAAATGTTTCATCTTCAAAGGGCATGTCAAGAACGTTTGCTTGTTTGATGACAACATTGCCTTCATCAACCTCTTTCTGGTTCATCATAATTGACTTTTTGACGCTGACATCACTGTGATCCACGCCGTATGTTTTTTCGTTGGATGATTTTTCATGCAGTCTCTTGATGTTAAGTCCACTTCCACAGCCAATGTCCAATACCACATTGTCATCTTTTACTTCTAGATTGGTCAGTGCCCATAATGATACGGGTGTGTGTCCTTCATCCATCAAATCCAACAGGTCTTCGCCTTTTTTGCCCTGAGGTTTTCCATAATCATAAAAAGTGTTTTCCATTCATATCATCTTCCGAAAAAAAATCATCTTATTTTTGTGCTATTACGCATAGCCATTCCGGACTTATGTCCTGTTTTTTATCTATATTGTCCTGGTGTTCATCATCAGTCAGTTGTTCAAAGTAACCTTCTTCGTTATATGTTTTGATTAGTTTTTTGTGTTCCATGATTTTTCTGATTACACATGTTACCGATGAGTATCCTGCTTCCAGGAGCATGTCTTTGAATTCTATATCATTGTAAAATACTGCTCCATCATCATTACCATCATCAAGTGGTTGATAATTGTCTGTTCCGTTTATTCCCTGAACAATTATGAATTTTCCACCTGTTTTGAGTACCCGTTTTACTTCCATGAATGCGTTTGTTATGTCCGGCCAGAAGAATACCGTGGAGTATGCTGTTATGATGTCGAATTTTTCGTCCTCGAATGGCATGTCAAGAACGTTTGCTTGTTTGATGATGATGTTTCCTTCATCAACCTCTTTCTGGTTCATCATGATTGACTTTTTGACGCTGGTGGCACTGTAGTCTACTCCGTAGCTTTTGGCCTTGGGTGACTTTTCATATAAACGTTTAATGTTAAGTCCACTTCCACAGCCAATGTCCAGGAGTACATCATCATCCTTTACGTCAAAGTTTGTGTAGCTCCATAATGCTATTGGTGTGTGGTCATGATCCATCTGATTAAGTAATTCTTCTCCCGATTTTCCTTCAGGTTTTTTGTAACTTGGTATTTCATCCATAAGTTTCACCTAATTTTCTATGAGCTAAATGTTAATAAAATTTATGATTAAAAGTATGAGAAATTATTTAATTATTATATGCTAAAGTCTTTTTATATTTATGTATCCCATTGTTGCATGAGAATTTCCGAAATTAATATTAATAATAAGTTATAAGTTATTCAATTATAAATAATAACATTTTAGTTATAAGAAATAAGTAACCAATTAATAAGTTAAAAGTTATGAATTATTACCTTAAAAAAATAAAAACAAGAAAAAACAAACAATAACATATTGCTATTTGTTAAATAATACAATGATTTTAAAAATAGTTTTACAGTTTATAATAACAAGTCACAATTATATATAAAAACAATTCTTGGAGGAAAAAAACCTTGTCATACGAAGGATATCTCAAGGAATTTCTGGAAATCTCAAACATAGATGTCGGAGATAAAATAAGAGTAACAAAGCCCGAAATAGAACATGAAGGCATGCTACTTGAAAAGCCAGATTATTCAAACGAAAATACTTTAATAATAAAACTCAGCAGCGGATATAACATTGGAATAGATGTTAAGGATGCAAAAATAGAAAAACTAAGCGAAGGAAAAAAACCTAAAATCGAACTGGACCCTATAGACAAACAGATAAGTGAAGATAAGGACAACCTGTCAATCCTTTCCACAGGTGGTACAGTAGCCAGTGTAATCGACTACAAAACAGGAGCAGTTCATCCGGCATTCACTGCAGATGACCTGTTGCGTGCAACACCGGAACTTGTAGATCATGCAAACATCAAGGCAAAGGCAATATTCAATATTCTCAGTGAAAACATGAACCCCGAATATTGGAAGAAAACCGCCGAAGCAATCTATGATGAAATAAACGATGGTGCAGACGGAGTAATCATAGCTCACGGAACAGACACCATGCACTACACCGCATCAGCACTGAGCTTTATGATAGACTCACCAGTACCTATAGTACTTACTGGAGCACAGCGTAGTTCAGACAGACCATCAAGTGACGCATTCACAAACCTCATGGCATCTGTTGTTGCCGCAAAATCAGACATTGCAGAGGTAACAATTTGTATGCACTCCTCTGAAGATGATCCTACATGTGCATTACACAGGGCAACCAGAGCACGCAAAATGCACACATCCCGTAGAGACACATTCCAAAGCATTAACATGAACCCCCTTGCAACCATTGAAAACAATCAGATACACATTAACGATGCTGAAGTACCATACACCAAAAGGGGAGAAAAGGAACTGTCATTAAACAACACATTGGCAGATAAGGTGGCACTGGTTAAAATGTATCCGGGAATAGACCCTGAAATAATAGACATTTATACTGACAGAGGATATGATGGAATAGTTCTTGAAGGTACAGGTCTTGGACACTGCAGTGATGAAGTAATTGACAGTGTAGCCCGTGCAACAAGCGAAGGAATACCTGTTGTTATGACTTCCCAATGTATATATGGAAGAACAAACATGAACGTTTACAGCAGTGGCCGCAGACTGTTAAACAGCAATGTCATACCAGTAAGTGACATGCTCCCTGAAACCGCTTACATCAAGTTACTATGGGCTGCCGGTCAAAGCGATGACGTAAACGAAATACGTAAAATCATGCAAACAAATCTTAAAGGAGAAATGGACACCACATTATCTCAAAATTACTTTATAGGGGAGTAGAATTATGTCCGAAGATAAATTTGATTACGAAGAATTAGGATTAATGATGGGACTGGAAATTCACCAACAGCTGGATAGCCAGACAAAATTATTCTGCAGATGCCCAAATTCCTTAACCGACAAAAAACCCGAACGTAAAATATACCGCAGACTCAGACCAACCCAAAGTGAACTGGGTGAAATAGACAGGGCAGCTTATGAAGAATCACAGAGAAACCTTCAGTTTGTATATGAAGCATACAATCATCATACCTGTCTTGTTGAAGCAGATGAGGAACCTCCTGCAAAATTAAACCAGGAAGCGGTTGACATTTCAATCATTCTTGCAAGTCTCATGAACATGACCGTTGTGGATGAATTCCATACAATGCGTAAACAGGTAATTGACGGAAGTAACACAAGCGGTTTCCAAAGAACAGGTATTCTTGCAACAGACGGTTATGTTGAAACAGAATTTGGTAACGTGACCATTGAAACACTGGGTCTTGAAGAAGATGCTGCACGTCGAATAGGTGAAGAAGAAGGAAAAATAGTTTTTAGACTTGACAGGCTTGGAATTCCACTGGCTGAAATTACAACATCCCCTGACATGCACCATCCACAACAGGTTCAGCAGGTAGCATACCAGCTTGGTCAGATATTAAGAAGTACCAAGGTAAAAAGAGGATTGGGTACAATCAGACAGGACCTTAACATATCCATCAGAGAAGGAGCAAGAATAGAAGTTAAGGGTGTGCAGGATCTGGAACTTATGCCAACAATCGTGGAAAACGAGGTTCAAAGACAACTTGCCCTGATTGACATTGCAAAAGAACTCCAGAAACGTGGCGCAGAAGTTGAAACCAACATATATGATGTTACATCTCTCCTAGAAAATACCGAATCCAAAGTCGTCAAGGGAATTCTTGAAGAGGACAACAGTGGCGTTCTAGCAATAAAACTCAGACACTTTGCAGGATTGATTGGTCGTGAAGTACAGCCTGGAAAACGTTTGGGAACAGAATTTTCAGAACATGGAAAGAAAATGGGGGTTTCAGGACTATTCCACACAGATGAGTTACCTAATTATGGAATTACGCAGGAAGAAGTGGACACTATCCGAAATGAATTATCATTAGGTGAAGATGATGCGTTCATACTTGTAGCCGGACCAAAAGACAAGGCACAAAATGCATTGAATGAAGTAATTGAAAGGGCTCAGGATGCAATTAAAGGAGTTCCTGAAGAAACAAGACGTGCACAGGATAATGGAAACACCGAGTACATGAGACCATTACCTACAGCAAGCAGAATGTATGTTGAAACAGATATTCCTACCGAAATGATTGATCCCGAAAGGGTTGCAAGGATTGCATCAAACCTACCTGAACTTCCATACGTCAAAAAAGAACGTATCCAGAAAGAATACTCATTAAGTGACGAATTATCAGAACAGTTAGTGCAACGTAACAATGCAGACCTCTTTGAAGAAATCAAAGCAGAACTGCCGAACATGGATGCTACCAAAATTGCATCAGATATCGTTTCAACAATAAGGGACCTGAAACGTGACGGTTATGATGTCAAGAAGCTGGACAAGGACACTTTGGTCGAAATATTCTCACTTGTTGACAAGGATATTATCCCGGCAGCAAAGACGGATGTAATCTTTAAGGATGTTTGTGAAGACATTGCACCTATGGATTCCGTTAAAAAGAACAACCTGGAAAAACTTTCAGAGGATGCTGTTGCAGAAGGTATTAAACAGATTGTTGAAGAAAACAAGTCAATGATTGAAGAACGTAAGATGGGTGCTATGGGTCCTCTTATGGGTAAGGCAATGGCAAAATTTCAGGGAAAAGCTGATGGAAAAACTGTAAGTAAATTGCTTACAAAAGAGATACAGAATATAATATAAACAATTATATTCTCATCACCTTTTTTTTATGAAAAGGCAAATTCAATATCCGAAAAAAATATTTTTATCTGTTTTTTGTGTAATTAGTTAAAAAAAAGGAGTTAATTGGTTAAAAATAACCTATTTATAAGTTGAGTTGTTTGATTTTATTTTTTAGTTCATCCCAGAATATTATTTCCTCACCACAACCTGATATGATGATATTCTTGTATTGGGAATTTTTGATAAGTTCAATTACCTTGTCTATTCTTTTTTCAAAGTCAAATTCAACCGGATAAAATTCACTGTCATAGTTGTCTTTTATCTGATTATAATATGTTTCTGCTGTTTCGGATGAAACTCTTCCAGGCAGTACAACAAGTTTATCAGGATTTAATGCTTTTATTGATAAGCAGTGATCCTCGAATATTTCTTCCTCGTTGGTATCTGGTGTTGTGTAGATAAACTCAAATTCATCATCAATATAATTTTTCATCAGCAATGCATTCACTTTCAATGCGTCACCATTATCTCCCTGTCCAACTCCTATTGTCTTATCGCCAACTTTGAGTATTTCAAATCTTCCCGGAGGTACTGGTATCTCATATTCCCTGAAGAAGTCAAGTATGTTTTCTTTTATGTTTTCACTTGTGGAGAATACTGTGTATGTTGCTATTGTGGCAAGACAGTTGTACAGGTTATGCATTCCTATTACAGGCAATTCCATGTCCAATGTGTATTTTATGGAATCTTTTTTATGATAGTTGTATGCGTCCACATCAATTGTGATAATGTATTTGTTGTTGTCTTGTACGAATTTGGTTAGCTTTACGTTAGGTTCCGGCCTTTTAAAACCACAGCTGCAGGTATAATCTCCCCTTTGTCCGAAGTATTTTTTTGTATATGTTAATTCCCCGTCACAGTTAGGACATTTAACTGATTCTTCATCAAAAATATCCACATAATCATCTAATTCAAAGCCATAGTAAACTACATGATTGTCTTTTTCTTTGTTTGTACCTATGAATGTGGTGTTTGGATCATCAGCATTTGTAATTAAAACCCCATCATGCATACTTTCGGAGAGTAATGTTTTTGCCCTTACATAATCCTTGAACGGATTTTTTACTCCTGCCACCTGTGTGTGTTCCCTTGAAATGTTTGTGTATACGACACCTATAGGTTGAATTTGATCACATATCAAGTCAGGTGTTCCGTGTTGAATGTCCCTTATACCATATTCAAAAACACCCATTTGCCCCTTATTGTGCAACAATCCTGTTGTCAATGCATAAATTGTATTGTTTCCAACTGATGTAGCCAGGTTAAAATCTTTACTTAATATGTTTATTATCATTGTTGTTGTGGTTGTTTTCCCGTTTGTTCCCGTTATAAGTATGGATCCCTGATCAATTTGACTTTTTGCCAAGTCATGCAATGATTCTTTTCCTGCCATGTTTAAATAAACTAATCCTGGAAAACTTTTTCCACCGGTCGGCATTATTTTCAGTATTGGAAATGCTAATTGCCCCAGTGTTTTAGCAATAAAAAACTTAAAATTAACTCCCATAAAAAAAATCCCTCATAAACAATTTTTAAAAAAATAACATTCCAATGCAATATAATTATTATGATATTAATAATATATAAACCTTAAAAAAGTATCTTAAACAGGTTTACAGACATCTAAAATATTAACTAAAAGAATCATACATATAATAATATCTATAGAAAAAATGAATAAAAAGTGATGATACATGTATGATCTTATTATAATAGGAGCAGGACCTGCAGGTCTTACAGCAGGAATTTATGCAGGTCGTGCCGGTTTAAATACTTTAATTTTGGACAAGGCCCAGTGTGGAGGTACTGCAAACACAGCCCCTCTGGTAGAAAATTATCCTGGAATTGATAAAATTCCGGGGATGGACCTGATGAAAAGCGTTTCTCAACAGGCTAAACAGTACTGTGAAATAATGGAATTTGTAAATATTGATAAGGTTGAAAAATCAATTGGTAATACTTATAATATTGAAACAAATAAGGGAAATTTCAGTTGCCAGTTTTTAATATTGGCCACAGGATCCACACACCAGACACTGGACGTTCCGGGTGTTGATAAATTCAGTGGAAGAGGCGTATCATACTGTGCTGTTTGTGACGGAAATTTCTTTGTTGACAGGGAAGTTCTGGTAATTGGTGGGGGAAACAGTGCCGCTACCGAAGCATTGTATCTTAAACGTATTGGTGTAAAATGCAGCATTGTGCACAGACGTGATACATTAAGATGTGACATAAAACTTCAGGAAGATATTGCAAAAAACAACATTCCTGTTTATTGGAACTGTGAACTTAAAGAGGTTAAAGGAGACATGCTTGTTGAGGAAGCAGTCATTTTTAACAAAAAAACAGGTACGGAAAACTCCATTAAGGTTAGTGGAATATTCATTGCCATAGGTAACATTCCAAATAATCAGTTAGCCCTGGATTTGGGTGTTGAATGTGATGAATTCGGGTATATTGTAACCGATAAAAACATGAAAACAAGTGGTGACGGCATTTATGCTGTTGGTGATGTGACTGGTGGTGTCAAACAGATTGTTGTAGCTGCAGGACAGGGTGCTGTTGCATCGGAAAAAATTCAGTATTTATTAATTTAAGATTTTTATGACTAATGAAAAATTGCAGAAGCAGATTATTGATGATTTGAAAAATGATTTTCCGGACATAATCATTGAAAAAGATGAAAATTCCATTATAATTAAGGGCGATGATGACACTTTGTGGGATCTTTTCGATATTCTTTATGGCAGGTTGGATGATGTTGAATTCAATATGGATAAGGATGAGGGAAATCATATAATTATCAGAATATAAAAAAAAATTCGAGGTGCTATGTTGAAAAACATTAATGAGAAACGATACATGACTGATCAACAGATTAGGCAGCAGATTGTACAAAACAGAATAGAAACAAAATTACTCGTACTGGAACCTGTAGGTTATCCTGTGGAAAGTAATTTTATTGAATCACCCCAAATTGAGGTAACAAATAAGGAACTCTTTGAAATCTATGCCAAGGAACAATGGAACGGTTACAGAGTACATAAAAACCAGTACATTTTTGACCAAAAGCTTATGCCTGACTTTGCTTTCCAGGTTACCGAGGCAAGACCTGACAATTCATACATTACAAACAATACTTCCATACTTGTATTGGCTCCGGATTCCCGTGTTGAACTTTTGAAAACACGAAAGGATATTGGTTTTGACGATGTTATAGGTCAGCAAAAGGCCAAGGCAAAAACCAAAATAATCACCAAATACCTGGAGAATCCTGATAGGTTCAACGGTTGGGCACCCAAAAACATTTTGTTCTATGGACTTCCGGGTACTGGTAAAACCATGCTTGCACAGGCTTTGGCAAATGAATTGAATGTTAATATCCAAATGATTAAGGCAACAAGTCTCATAGGTAATCATGTCGGTGACGGTTCCAGTCAGATTCATGAACTGTATAATCAGGCAAGACTTAAAAAACCTACTGTAATATTTATTGATGAAATTGATGCCATTGCATTGGAAAGAAAATATCAATCCCTAAGAGGAGATGTTACCGAAATTGTTAATGCACTTCTGACAGAGATGGACGGTATTGATAATAATGAAAGTGTCATCACAATCTGTGCCACCAACAATCCTTCACTTCTGGATTATGCCATTAGAAGCAGGTTTGAAGAAGAGATTGAATTTACCCTTCCTGATGAGGATGATCGCTTAAAGATTTTAGAGAAGAACATTGAAACACTCCCTTTGGAATGTGTCTTTGATTTGAATGCTTGTGTTGAAAAGACTAAGGGATTTTCTGGTAGGGACATTAAACAAAAAGTTTTAAAAACAGCACTTCATAAGGCAATTTCAGAGTCTAAAGATGTAATAAGTGATGATGATATTAATTATGCAATCAGTGAAAGCCATAAGGAGTTTGTTAAATCGGATGCTATGTTTTCATAGCTTTATTTTTTTTAAAGAAAATAATTATAAGTTATAACTTTTTAGTTGTAAGATATAAGAAATAAGTTATTCAAGAATAAGTTATAATCCAAAAGGGCGAGTGAAAAAAGATAGCTCCATTCAACGAAAAAATAAACAAAGTGAGCAATATCCTTTTTAATTTGAAAAATTTTTAAAAAGAACTTATTTAATCACCTGAAAATTGAACAAATTACAGTTCAAGATTGTAAAAAAAAATAGTTATAAATACTATGAAAACCATATATAAGAACAATGGAGTCGGAAATACTTTTCCTACTTTCATGATTATATAAAAATTATTACAATAGAGGAGAAAACATCATGTCATATGTTGATGAAGTAATTGATCAAATTACAAAAGAAAACCCAGGTGAACCTGAATTTCACCAAACTTTAAACGAAGTATACAAATCAATAGAAGCTGTAGTAGATGCAAACGAAGAACAATACAGAAAAGATGCACTTCTAGAAAGATTAGCAAACCCTGAAAGACAAATCAAATTCAGAGTTCCATGGGTAGATGACCAAGGACAAGTACAAGTTAACACAGGATACCGTGTACAATTCAACAGTGCAATAGGTCCTTACAAAGGAGGATTAAGATTCCACCCTTCAGTTAACATAGGTATTATAAAATTCTTAGGATTCGAACAAATCTTCAAAAACTCTTTAACAGGACTTCCAATCGGTGGAGGAAAAGGAGGATCCAACTTTGACCCTAAAGGAAAATCAGACCGTGAAGTAATGGCATTCTGTCAAAGTTTCATGAACGAATTATACAGACACATAGGTCAAGACCAAGACGTACCTGCAGGGGACATAGGTGTAGGTGGTCGTGAAATCGGTTACCTTTACGGACAATACAAAAGATTAACCAAACAATACGAAGGAGTATTAACAGGTAAAGGATTAACCTTTGGTGGATCATTAGCAAGAACAGAAGCTACAGGATACGGATTATTATACTTCACAAATGAAATATTAAAAGCAAACAACGAAACATTAGAAGGAAAAACCGTAACCGTATCAGGTTCAGGAAACGTAGCAACATACGCAATCGAAAAAGCACAACAATTAGGTGCAAAAGTAGTTACAGCATCCGACTCAACCGGATGGGTATACGACCCAGAAGGAATAGACGTAGCATTACTCAAAGACATCAAAGAAGTAAGAAGATTAAGAATGAGTGACTACGCAGCAGAAAGATCATCAGCAGAATACCATGAAGGTAAAGGTGTATGGACCATTGAAGCAGATGTAGGTCTACCATGTGCTACACAAAACGAAGTTGACATTGATGATGCTAAAAACATTGTTGACAACAACTACATGGCTTTAGTAGAAGGAGCAAACATGCCTACAACACTTGATGCAACAAAATACTTACAGGACAAAGGTGTACTCTTCGGTCCTGCAAAAGCAGCAAACGCTGGTGGAGTAGCAGTATCAGCTCTTGAAATGAGTCAGAACTCAGAAAGATTACACTGGACCTTTGAAGAAGTTGACAACAAACTTGCAAACATCATGCAAAACATCTTCAAACAAATCCAAGACAGTTGTACAAAATACGAACTTGATAAAGATTATGTTGCTGGTGCAAACATAGCAGGATTCGAAAAAGTAGCAGAAGCTATGCAAGCTCAAGGAATTGTATAGATTCATTGAACTACTTTTCACCCTCACTATTTTTTTTAACTGATTTTAGATTTAAAACTTGAATAATTTTACTACGTGATATAATGGCAACATATAATACAATTGAAGAAGCAAGAGAAAATTTTAAAAATGACAAATTCGCAACAGATGCCGGAGCAACTTTAGACGAACTTGAAGAAGATTACTGTATTTGCAGTATGGCAATCACCGATCAACATAAAAATGCATATGGAGGAGTGATGGGTGGAGCTATATTCACTCTCGCTGATTTTGCATTTGCTATTCTCTCAAACAATATCCATTCATTAACAGTTGCACAAAGTGTTAATATCATATATCTTAGTGCTCCAAAAGGGGATAAATTGATTGCAAAGGCAACATGTAGAAAAAGCGGAAGGACAACGTCCATCCTAAACGTCGATGTTAGCGATAATACTGGAAGGGATGTTGCACAGTTTATTGGAACTGGTTTTAAATTATAATAACAACTCATCTCACCCTCTTTTTATGGAATTAGTTGAATATTTCACAATGCATATTTATAAGTTATAACTTAGTAGTAATAAGTTATAATTTATTATATATGATGTAAGCATTACTCCTTCAAGATTAATTAGTAATGGATTATAAAGATAATAATATAAGTTTATGGAATAAATATTATGAGTAAAACAGGTTCTGTTGAAGAAAGAGATTTGGTAAACAAATTATGGGCTGCAGGCTTTGCTGCCATGCGTGCACCGGCAAGTGGTGGTGCAACAAAAAGACCATTACCTGATGTTCTTGGAGGTAACGGCAAAATATATCTTGCAATAGAAGTCAAATCCACCAAACAAGACCATATCTACATAGACAATGAAAAAATCACCAATCTGATAGAGTTTTCCAACATATTCGGGGCAACACCATATGTTGGTGCCAAATTCATAAGAAAACCATGGAGATTCATCAAACTGGAAGATCTGCATGTGACACGCAGTAACAATTACAGGGTTAATACAGATCTTGCATTCAGTAAGGGATTGGATTTCGAAGAGATAATAGGTGGAACCAAACAAACGAAACTGATTTAATTTTTTTTAACTGAGTAACTTATAACTTATACTTTATTAGTTATAAGTAAAAACTTATAATAATATTTTTTAAAAAAAAGAGAAGTTAGTATTTGACAATACTTCCGGCAGCATCCCTGCGATACTTACCAAACTCGGATAACTCTCCAAGTTGTTGCTTATCAAATACGGGTCCTTCCACACAAACCCTGTAACCGGAATCATCAATACAACATTGTCCACAGATACCCAATCCACATTTCATGTATCTGTCCAATGCCAATTGACAATCAACATCATATTTTCTGCTTAATTCCAACAATTTATAGGACATTATTTCTGGCCCGCAACCGACGATAATATCATAATCACCATCAATTAACATTTCCTCGGCCAGTTGTGTGCTGAATCCCTTGAAACCACAACTTCCGTCATCGGTACATTCATGTACTTCAACACCTTCCCTATCAAATCTTTCAACAAATACAAGTTCATCCTTCGTGGAAGCTGCGGAAATCAGGTCAACATTATCATAAAAGGACAAGAGTGGTGCTAATGATGCAATTCCAGAACCTCCGCCCACAGCCAATATTTTTTTATATCCGGATAAGTCATAACCGTGACCGTAAGGTCCTCTGATACCAATTTTATCACCAACATCTACATTTTCATACATGTTGTCTGTAAATGGTCCTGCTTTTCTTACGGTTATTCCCATGAGATTGTTTTCTCTATCGATGATGGAAATTGTCATTGGCTTTTCATTGGTCAAATCCCATACCATTACAAATTGTCCTGGATGTATGTCCTCTGTTATTTCAAATGGAAATACAAATGTCTTAACCGTAGGCGTTTCAACAATTGTTTCCTGGATTGTAACTACCCTTGGTACTTCATCGTCATAAATATTTTCTATCAATCTAAACACTTCCTATAGCTCGTGTGATAATCCTATTATCTCCGTCACGTTCTTGTATCCGTTTTCTTCCAGGAAATTACCCAAATCATCAGAAATAGTCTGGAAAATTTCAGGTCCTGAATACATTATTGATGTACCTATCTGCAGCAGACTTGCCCCTGCATACATGAACTCCAGAACATCCTTATAATCCTTTATTCCCCCAACACCGAATATAGGTATGTCCACTGCCTTATAAGTGTTGTATACACATTTTAATGCTATTGGTTTTATCATCGGCCCTGCTATTCCTCCAAGAACATTGTTCAGTATTGGACGGGCCGTCTGATAATCTATTCTTAATCCCGGACCTACACTATTAATTAACGTTAAAGCATCGGCTCCCGCATCTTCACTTGCCTTTGCAATTTGAGTAATGTCCGTTACGTTTGGTGTAAGTTTAACAATTATTGGAACATCCTTAATTGCATCTTTAACACTGCTTACGATGTCATGTGTCATTTCAGGGTTTTCACCTATGTTTGAACCAAATCCGCATTTTGCATGAGGACAGGATACATTTAATTCAAAGGCGTCAACATAATCTTTTGTGCGTTCTGCAACCTCACAGAATACCTCTTCACTATCACCGTATATTGATGCTATTACAGGAGTTTCATCCCTTATATCCTGAAGTTCCATAAGTTCTTCCTTTTTTGCTTCCACTCCAGGACTTGCCAGTCCCACAGAGTTTATTACTCCACCTTCTATTTTCACTATTGTAGGATTATCATAACCATCATTAGCTTCCAGACTAAAAGATTTTGTTACGATACCTCCAGCTCCAGCTTTTGCAACCATTTTCATACTGCTTGCAGTTGTACCAAGAATACCTGCAGCCAAAAACAATGGATTTTTAAGTTTCATTCCAAGAATATTAGATTCCAACATAATACTTTTTCCCATTAATTAATAGAGTAAAAAAAAAATTTTTATTATTATTATAATATTTTGTTTTTCAAACTTAATTAATATTAATCAATAATACTAAAAATATTATACATGAAAGCTTTTATTACAACAACTAGTTTTGGATTTATTGCTACAGATGAAGAATTTGCCATTGTTGATAAATTCTTGTTTGGAAAAAAACAGGTTGAAATATTGGAGAAAATTCAGCAAAAACAGGTAATTGAAGAAGAGGTTGAGCTTGTGGAAAGACTTGCCAAATGCTATGATGAAATCATCATAGAAAGTCTTAAAACAAAATCTGCTTACGATGGTGTTGAACAATCAGATAAGATATTAATTCAACAGACAACAGCCCATGGAGATTATGTCCGAGAACATTTTGATGAGATTATCGGGCAGTTGAGTGATGTTGATATTAGAAAATCATTGAATGATGCTTACAACAGGATTACCTCCGAAAAGATCAGGCAGTCCGTCAAGACCAATGACGTTATGATAGTTGAAACCATAAATTCCCTTGAGGAAATAGAGGACACAACGGGGAAACTGATTGAACGTCTGCGTGAATGGTGCACACCATATTTACCAGAGATGGATAAGTTAAGCAATCACGAACTATACGCCAGGGTTATCGCCACTCAAACCTCACGTGAAAACATTATCAATTCAGGAATTTTAGACAATACTCATGTTGTGTTATCTGACAGTTACGATGTGGACATTGGTGAAAATGACCTGAATATAATCAGGACATTTGCAGGCAGTCTTCATAGTTTGTATGAGACCAAGAACATGCTTGAGGAATACATTGATGAAAAAATCAGTGAAGTTGCTCCGAATATGTATGATGTTGCTGGAGCAAATCTTGCGGCAAAACTGATTGCCCATACACATGGTTTGGAAAACCTTGCAAAACTTCCAAGTAGCACAATCCAGATAATCGGTGCTGAAAAGGCAATATTCAGACACTTGAAAACCGGGGAAAATCCTCCAAAACACGGACTAATCTTCCAACATCCAAGTATTCGTGGATCCAACTGGTGGGTTAGAGGTAAGTTGGCCCGTGCGGTAGCAAACAAAATTACTATTGCAGCCAGAAAAGATGCTTTCAGTAATGATTATGATCCAAACTTAAAGGTTGAACTTGACGAAAAAATAGAGGAAATCAAAAAGGCACATCCTTTCCCTGAACGTAAAAAAAGCAAAAAGGATGATGACAAAAAGGGCAAAAAAGGTAAAAAGAAGGGTAAAAAAGAGCGCGGCAAAAAAAGAAAACGTAACAAAAGGAAGTTAAAAAAAGGAGAATATGTTTATTAGGAGTTGATGATTTATGCAGATTAATAAAATTGGTGAAAATCTTTATCAGATAGACAACAACATTGCCACAGTAAACTTAACTCCAGGAATTCAGGTTTATCAGGAAAAACTCATTGAACATGAGGACAAACAGTTACGTTTATGGAATCCAAGACGTTCAAAGTTAGCTGCCAGTATAATCCGTGGTTTGCACACATTTCCATTTAAGAAGGATTCAAAGGTATTGTATCTTGGTGCTTCGGCTGGTACCACACCATCACACATATCAGACATCTGTCCCGACGGAAGAATTTATTGTGTTGAATTTTCCCCGACAATGATGCGTGACTTTTTGGATGTTTCCTCCAGACGTGAAAATCTCCTTGCAATACTGGATGATGCCACACGTCCTGGAAACTACCAGCATCTTGTAGAAAAGGTTGATGTTGTTTATAGTGACGTTGCACAGGCAACTCAAACGAAACTTTTCCTTGATAATTTCAAACTCTTTGCCAAAGATGATGCTGTTGGAATATTAATGATAAAAGCCAGAAGCATTGATGTGACTATGAAACCAAATGATGTTTTTAGGCAGGAAAAAAAGAATTTGAAACAGGGTGGCCTTAAAGTCATCGAAGAAATAAAACTTGACCCATATGAGAAGGATCATATAGCATTTGTTTGTGAAAAATCATTCTAAAAAAAAGTATGTGAAAAAAAAGAGAAGGGTTTATAAAAATGAACATACTTTTTCAACTATTTTTTTAGCAACGTTCGCCTTTGTATCCAGATTAACCTTTTGAGAGTTTTGCTTATCTATGATATAAACTTCGTTATTGTCCGAGGAGGGACCTCCATTTTCAACCAGAACATCGTTGGCAACAACAATATCAGCATCATATTTTTGCATACGATTCCTGGCTTTTTCTATTAAAGTATCCTCACCGACTCCGGCTTCTGCCTTGAAGGCAACAACAAATGTTTCCGGATTGATTTTTTTAACCTCTTCCAACACTTTAGGCAATCTTGTTAATTTTATGTTTAAGTCCTCGTCTGATGATATTTTGCCCTCGAATGCATTTTCAAAGGTAAAATCAGATATAGCTGCCACAGAGACGTAAATGTCAGTCTGTGGAATTATTTGCTTTATTTTATCCATCATTTGACTGGTTGATTCCACGTCAATGCGTCCAAACAATGATGGAACATGAGTATGCATCATTCCACACAACATTGTGACGTTGGCTCCCTGACGATATGCTTCTTTAGCTATTTCAACACCCATCTTCCCAGAACTTCTGTTGGTAATACCACGCATTGAATCCAACCGTTCAAAGGTTGCACCGGCAGATACCAGAACATTTTTTCCAGAAAGCTTTTGTTGTGAAGTTAGTCTTTCCACTTCCAGTAATATGTCCTCTTTAGATGGAAACTTGGCCTTTCTTTCCGCCTCGTTTGGTTCCATGAAATAAACATTCCTATTGTCCTTTCTGATTTTATCTATGTTATAGCTTATTGCATCATACATTGAGATGTGCATTGACGGAACAAATAAAATTGGAGTATCATAACCACTGGCCGTTAATAACAATGTCGTAACGGTAGTGTCGGCAATCTTATGTGCAAATTTACTGATGGTGTTTGCCGTTGCCGGAGCCACAAGAATCAGGTCTGCCTGTGCATTTGTAACGTGTTCGACGTAACCGGTAATCTTGGTTACCACGCGTTTTTTAGTTGCAAACTCCATGGATAATGGAGTTATTATCTCTGCCGCAGCTTGGGTCATGAAACATTCAACTTCAAATCCGTGTCTTTGTAATTCATGAACCAGCTTTAAATCTTCAGTAGCTGCTATACTACCTGTTATACATAATATTATTTTCATATTATCGACCTAATTTGAAAAGAAACTGTTAACTTTTTCCATTATTTGTGCCTGTAATGAACTGTCGGTTGTTTTTTTATCTGCCTGTAATGCGAAGGTACCTACAATCAAATCGTAGCTTGATCTTTGTTTTTCATATGAATCCAGAGGTGTGTTGAAAAGGATAACGTATAGTTTTCCGTCACTCATCTGAATCCATGTTGCAACGTGTTCTTTTTGTGATCCATCTGCCTCGTTTACAATGTATCTGTGCAGTATTACCGGTTTACCGTTTACTGATGATTTAACCTCCTGAAGGTTTATGTAGTTTGGAGATTTAACTAGGTTCTTGTTGTTGTTACTGCATGCAGACTGAATGTCTGTTCCAAGTTCTGTTGGTACCTGCTGGATAACCGTTGAAATTTCGGAGTTTTCTTTGGAAGCAACTGCCCCTACTGATCCTTCGGCAACACTCTTAACTACCTGCCAACTTTCAGGATATTGAAATGTTATTCCATTTGATTCAAATGTTTCACCTGTTTTAACAAAGTCATCGGTTATGCATCCACTTAATGAAACAACTGCAATTATCAGTAATGGAACCAATATCATTGTTTTATTTAATTTCATATTAATTACCTCTACCTTATTTAATTACTGCTGGAAACACTACTTGATCCTCTAGAGCCAGATTGTGAGTATGAACTCTGACTTGACCCACCAGATGATGATGAGGATGATGAACTGTCCGAACTGCCTGATGATGAGGAAGAACTGGACGAGGATTTACTGCTGGATGAGGAATATGTGGTTTTCTTGCTTGATGTTTTATTTTTGTTGGTGTTGGTGTAAGTTACGTTTGACGTGTCAATAGTGATGTTTTGTTGTGTGAGTGTCTGATTTGTGCTGAATGCTGAATCAGAGATTGTGACGTTTGGAGTTGTTTCCTGCTGGGATGAAGTTATTGCGGAAAATCCTGCCATAATTCCCACCCCAAATGCTATCAATATCAACAGTATTATTAATGCTCTTTTTGTAGATTTGCTGAACATGTTTGAACGTTGTATTTGTCCATAATCTTTTCCTTCACTTTTGGAATATTGATCTACAAACTCATCATATAATTCTTCTTTTTTAGCTTTCTTTTCCTTAATGTTTGAGGATTTGAATCCTTTTGCTTCCTGTAATTTAGATACTGTTTCCTTGTTACCCAATTTTCTTTCGTAACGAATTCGTAAAGTATCATAATCTTCAAGAGAAATATTTCCCTTATTTTTCTCTTCTTCCAATTCTCTTAATTTTCTTTCTATACTGTGTCGAGAGCTTTCTCTTACTATTTTAATTCCCCCCAACATTTATAGTTGCATAAGAACCCAATATTTTTAGCATGCTTACTTTGGATTCTATAATAGTTAATGTTTTATATATATGTGGTTCATTTTTATGTCCCTGCATATCAATAAAAAACAAATATTTGCCAATACCTTGTTTTGAAGGTCTGGATTCTATTTTAGTGAGGTTAATATTATTTTCGGCAAATACCTTAAGAATTTCATACAATCCCCCCGGTTTATCACCGTTCAGGGAGATTATAATGGATGTCTTGTCATGTCCTGTAATTTCATCATGAGTTTCATTTGAAATTACAACAAACCGCGTTACGTTATTATCATAGTCCTGAATATTTTCATCCAGGATTTCAAGATTGTATTTTTGTGACAATAT
>OCVV011287645.1_pt1 | contig 20827 bp, 10 predicted proteins | sample 1539721 | NCBI WGS metagenome assembly OCVV01 (sample SAMN02144230, study PRJEB22623) | gut metagenome | biome: sheep rumen | host: Ovis aries | place: New Zealand
CAGATGCCCGGGTGGCGGAATTGGTAGACGCGCACGTTTCAGGTGCGTGTTCCGAAAGGAGTGCAGGTTCAAGTCCTGTTCCGGGCACCACAAAAAAGAAGACCAAAAAGGTCTTCTTTTTTATATGCCCGTAACAGTCCTTTTGAGTTATTGGTTGACGGCATACGCCGTCGCCTTCGGCTCAAGTCCTGTTCCGGGCACCAAAGAGATTTTGCAAGTAACTCTAAATGAGCGAAAATGCAAAATCTTTTTTCTTTTATATCCCAAATTTGGCCATAGTTTGGCCATGTTTTTTCAGAAAGAACAATTGGGCATCTTTAACATGGATGGGAAGCATCATCCCTTTCTCACCCTCTTTATCGCCGTGTTGGGCACCTGTGCAGAGATGGAATGAGATAACATCAAATATAGACTTAATTCGGGAAAGGAGAAGTGCATCGCCGAAGGTGGCAAGGTCGGACGAAAGAAAGGATACCAGAAACCCGACGAGAAATTGCAAGAAGAATATGCAGGGGTCATAAAGCAATTGAGAAAGGGCTATCCCATCCGGATGATTGCAAAGTCTGAGGGGGTCGGTGTCAGCACCGTTCAGAGAATGAAGAAAAAGTTCATTGATAATGTAGCATAGAAAGGAGGACAATATGGGTTACACAAAAACACGAATGGACTATTTAACGGCTTACAAATATGAGCTCGAATTATTACAATCAGGTCTTTCTCTCAGACGGGTAAGAAGCAAAACCGGTCGAGCCATAAACACATTACGGAAGCTTAAAGATATCTTTAAGATTGGAAAAGAATAACACAATTTCAATCATGGTTATAGTCAGATAATAAAAGAGAATATCGGATTTACAAATAGTGGGACAACGGTCATTCGTATCAAGCAAGAGAAAACCGCCATTACTGAAAGTATTCCCATCGAGTATGATAGATAGGAGCCCCTACTAAAAAAATGACCACAATGTACCTAAAGTGATTGACCAAAGCTTGAACCGTACCATCAAGGAAATCTGCAAGAGATTGTCTGATACGGTACCAAGCCTTGGAAAGAAAGAGCTGTGCTTACATTGAAGGAACTAGAACTTGTAGCAAGCCATACAGCAAGACGGAGCCGTATCACGAATATGTATCTCCCAAAGAAGTTCGGCTTCCAGCAGATGTTGAGTGTGAGTGGACACAAGACCGAAACGATGTTCTACAAGAATAAAAACACTTTATTGGACGAATATGCTGGCAGTGTGGCAAGTGCTGATGTGGATAGGTCGTTTTGAAATAGATTCAAGGTGTGCAAATATACAAATTATTTTGTGTGGGAGAACTTAAAAAAGACCAGACTATGACGTATTTGTTGAAATAAGGACTAATTAGTGATTCTCTAAAGGAGAACTCATCAAACACGTGCTGTGAGTCTTAGCCTTGGCAATCAGTGCATCTATTTCCTCCTTACTAAACAATGAATCCGTTATTTCTACTCTCAATTTCTCCAAAGAAAACTTGTATTGTTCCATATAGGTATCAAAAGAAATCATTCGATTAAGAGTATCCACCACCTCATTGCCGACAACAGATTCGTGTAATGAAGAATAATAGGCCTCAAAATAGTATTCAAACCCCTTTTCTTTGAAAAGCGGACAATATTTTAGCAAAGTAAGTGGTGACATCATTATCAGAGGATGACATGAATGAGGCTCCCCACCTTCAACTTTCAAACGCTCTTCAAGCCACTGTTGAGCTAAGTATGGAAGACCATCAAATATCAGCCTGTTGTCAGCAATCACCAGAACAGGATAAATATTGCAATTTATAGGCAATTCTTTTCCCCAAGGGAATGTACCTCGCCTTATGTTGACCACATGAGCAGCAATCTGTCCTACACCAATTCTTTTAGGGGTGATGGGTTTACGACAATGCTTTTCTTGGTCAAGCTGATATGTCTTTTCTACAATCTTGTTCTTTAGCTCCGCCTCCAACAATGCATAATCACGTTGGTCCTTCACCCATGAGTTTAAACGAATGTCTTTACATTCAAACAATAATACGGAATTTGATTCCTTACTACGAAGATAATAGTCAGGATAGCCAGGCTCTCCATCACGAATCTTATATATCGACTTCAATTGTTTTTCATCTAAAGCCTCATAAAAACCTGATGTAAGACATTCTTTTAGATAACTGGAAAACATCGTCTTCTCAACAAAGGATTCGGTAAACAATCCTGAAATATCTACATGTTTGCCTGACATATTATCAGCAATCTCCATAAAGTCAAAATAGAGACTACTGTATAGCCTGTCTATCAACAGTCTTGGGTTATGAACAACATAGTCACCATTCGACAATCGCAACAATGGACGCGACTTGAAATGACGGAAATCAGAATTGCCTTCTCGGTCAAATTCATCCTTTGATGAATATGGAATTGTTTCCTTATTTACATCAATTGATAGTTTTTCAATAATGGAATATGAAAGCATCCCAGGCGGGTCAGTTTTTATAGTTTTGGGAAGAACACCTGCATCTTCTTTATAACTAAGTAAGGCAAGACCATACACGGTTCTAACATATTCTTTCCATGATTGAATCCCGAAATGGTCATAAAATGCTTGGAGAATCTCCTGATACTTTGGAACACTTTCCAACCATTTGAAGAACAGAAACGACTGTGCTGATTGATATAGATACGGGTCATCGCTCTCTTTCAGAACATCATTATAAGAAGCAGAATTGACCATTACTAGTTCTGCCACATTTAGTTCTTTCTTCTTGTCAATCTTATAATTCATTAAATCCTCATTCACTTGCATCACTGCCTTTACGAGGTCAAACTGTATTTTGTCAGCTAATTCCTTTGGAGTATCCTGCATGGATTCAGGATTCATTGACAATGCTATCCTCAATAATTCCAAAGGAGCAATGTCAAATGCCACAACCAATCCGACACCTTTCTTTGCATATTGTTCTTCCAAGTATTCAACTCGATTCAGCAACCCCCTCCTTCGTTTGTCAGATGCCGACAACATATAAATCACATTCTTGGCATTCTGATTGCAATACAAACGAGTAAGTAGCCCTGCCAGTCGAGCAGCACTATCACGTGATACCCCTGCTAACACATTCCTTATCGAAATACGGCGATGCCCCTGAAATACTATGTTGTATTCCAAAGCATTCAATATAGATAATGAATTGTATCGTTTCATTGTACGTCCTTTAACAATTCAACTTTTTTTATTATATTCCTCAGAGTCATTATTCGTGGGCTTTAAAAATCAATTTAGATTAACTTGAATAATACTGGTTGGACGGAAATCCCACCTTAACAGCTTCGCCAACTATTTACCTCTGACATGATTGCATTAATTATGTATATATAACGTTATTATCCTACTTTTATTGTTTTGTTTATTTTATGATAGATGTCGTTTCTTCAGGTTCTGAAACCACTTAATTCACGAATATAGAATAACAAATAATAGAGCTAATTCTCTATTAATAGGACTTTTAGCATATTGGAACCTGAATCCTAATTGATATATTGAGAAATAATTTATAATATTTGCGAAATATTCACTATCTTTGCAAATTATTTAATAGAGATGAATCATGGCAAAAATTAATAGGCTTAAGGTTGTTTTGGTGGAAAAGAACAAAACGAGTAAATGGCTCGCAGAAACGTTGGGCAAAGACCCTGCAACAGTTTCCAAATGGTGTACCAACACATCACAGCCCAGCATAGAGACTTTCTTGGAAATTGCTAGGTTGTTGGAAGTTGACATTAAAGATTTGCTTGTTGAATCAAGTGTAAACAGATTGTACAATCATTGATTCTGCTATGAATAGTATATCACACAACCCATTCCGAGTTCTCGGTGTGTTTGCAAATGACCCATTAAAAGTTCGTACTGCAAACATATCAAGGATTCGTGCTTTTAATAAAGTTGGAAAAGGCTGTGAATTTGATAGCGATTTCAAGGATATTTTTGGGCCCGTCGTCCGTACCGAGCAGGCTATCGAGCAGGCTATTTCCCAATTATCTTCGGATGCTGACGTTGAGTTTTATTCGTGTTTGTGGATTCATAGAACGCCACAATTAGATTTAAAGGCGAAAGCCCCAATTGACATTATTCAATCTGGCATTGGCCGTAATGACAAAGCTGATATTATTAATGTACTGGTTGGAGCGACGCTAGCAGACAACTATAAACTCGCTGCAGAATATCTTGTGCTGCTATTTGAATGTGATGATGCCCCACAGGAATCAATAAAAGAAAAACTCATAGTCTCATTAGGAGATGACAGAGATGAGGTAGTAGAGTGGTTTCCTATTTCATGGTGGACTCAATTAAAAGATTATTGCATCAGTGATTCAAGTCACGCTAAAACCCTCTCTATTATTTCCAAAGTGTTCAATAGAGAGTCCATGAACTATCTTCGTAGTATAACCGAGACGGTTGGGAAATCAGATAGTGAAATAGGCATTTGGGCTCTACATACATTGGCCAAATCGGTTATAGAGGTTATAAAAGAGACCTGTGATTTACAGACAAAAGAACCTAATGCAGAAGCCCAAATAGTACTTTCTGAATATGCTGCAGCCATTTTGAAGTTTGGCAAAAAATACTACGAAGAAACTCGCTTTTGGGACGCAAAGCCTGTAGAGGGTTTGCTCGAAAAGCTACGGGAAATATACCGGCTATCCTATTCGAGCAAGACGAAAGAAGAATGCACTGAGTTTGGGAGAAAAGTTAAGCATGAAATGCAATTTCTTGCACCAATTGAAGCAAAGTCTTTCTCGGCAGCAATACGAAAAGAAATTGAATCATTCTGTTCAAAGCCCAACGAAACACGCTGGGCACAACAGTTATTGAGGAATTGTGCCGTCCCGCTGCTTGAAATAAAGACTATGCTGGGTGTTGGCAATCCGTATTATAGACGCATCTCGACTCAAATTGCTGATGATGCCATCTTTGCTTGCACATCCGAAATTGATTCTGCTGTACGGAAGTACAACAATCCAGAGAATGACAAAGGTGCTGCCAAGGACAATTTGAAAAAAGTCCTATTACAAGCGGAGCAGCTGCTCGTTGATATAAAAGAATTGGATTTGGAGAGGGAGTTTTTTGAAAGTAGATTGAACAGATTCAACGAGAAAATCAAAAATTGTTCAAAGCAATATGGTATATCAGTAGAGAACATAATTCCAACTATATCACTTGTAACAGAGGATGATACATACAAACAGTGCAACGATTACTATTCATTGGTAGAATATGTGCAATCCCATCCAAGTAGCCCCCATATTCAAGAGGCTATTCAACGTATCTGGAAGATAGAAGATGCAGGATTCCCACTAATGGGGACTTCTCTTCCTGCGTATCGGAAAGCGTTGCTCGCTTACAAAGAGAGATATCCCAACAGCCATAATGAGCAGAAACTTCTAAAAGAAATTGAAGAGGCACTTCTCGGCAGAACTGCCTTGGGTACCGTATCTGACTATCAGACAATGCTTCGTTTATGGCCAAACCATCCGAAAAAGGCTATAATCCAAGGGCGATTGGAATTAGCTACGTTCAAGTTATGTCATGATGTAGTGAGTTGGGAAGATTATCTGAAGGAATACCCTAATGGACAATATCGGGAAGAAGCTCTACGTCTCATCAAGAAAGCCAAAGAGGATGTTGAAAGCGATGCATTCAACAGATGTGTGAATATAGCTGGACTTAATAGATTCATCTTGAAATATCCGAAGAGTCCACTTGCAAATAAAGCAGCCGAAAAGATTGAAGATATGGTATACTCTCAAGTGGTTCAGACAGGAAAATATTACCTCTATTTCAGGCAATATCCTAATGGGAGATATTTCAATGATTTGAATCATCTGCTAGATGATGAATGTTTTAACCAATGCAAAACAAAGAGTGATTACAAGAAATATTTAGAAAAATACCCTAAAGGAAGACATACAAAACAAGCAAAGGACTATATAGATAAAGTCAATATTAAATACTACCTTCTTGCATCCTTCGTCTTGGTGTTAGCTATTGTTGTTCTGATTATCATTTTCAGCAATGGCAATTCTTCCAATTCCAACATAAACACACAGTCGACAACAGAGATAACTGTTCCAAATAAAGTGATAGACCTATATGATTTTTTGAAGAATGAAGGTTTTAGTTTTATGGAGTCAGAAAGTGTGTTTCAAGAAAAGCTGCATAATCGAAAAAATATCGATGACCTTTATTCCTTTTTACAGGATAGAGGATATGATTTTATGGGCACATTGGAGGCATTTGAGGATACCATTAATAATGCAATGACTCATCTCAGCAACCCAAAAAACTCATCATATTCTGGAAGCCTCACATCTGCATTTTTTAATTTTGATAGCGAATTCAAGTACAATTCTTTGGCAACTGGAGCGAAGCCATACAAAGGGGCTTTCGGCGGAGAGCATATAGGAAGAAACTATTTCAAGTTCAAAACTTCGGGTAGTGATGATTTCGTTATTATTGTTAAAAGACATTACGATAATTACTATATCAATCACATCTATATTCAAGGAGGGGATAACGCCTATCTGTACGTTCCTGACGGGATTTTCGATGTATATTTCTACTCAGGAGAGGGATGGAACCCTTACAAAGAAGTCGGGCAATTTACAGGAGGATTTGTAACGGGGACAATGCAAAAAGATGGTCCTGTTGAACTAGAGTCGGCATATATGGAGTACACATTATATCCGGTAGCACATGGAAACCTTCGATTAGAGAACGAGAATGTTAATAATGTACTGAGATGACAAAGGTAGATTTAGAAATATTACAATCTGATGCTCTTGCTGGAGATTCAGATGCACAGTTAGAGTTGGGCAAGTATCATTCGTCATATGGTCGCTACAAAGAGTCTTTTGTATGGTTTGAGAAATCTGCACTTCAAGGAAATGATGATGGTCAGTATAATCTAGCACTGTGTTATGAAAATGGTCGAGGAGTAGCAAAGGATGTTGAAAAAGCCATTGGTTGGTATGTAAAGTCAGCGTCTCAAGGTAATGGGCTCGCTGCATGGAATCTCGGACGACTTTCTGAATCTGGATATAAAGACAAATATCTTAATAAAGTACAAGCGGACCCAGATAATGCTTTTTATTGGTATAGAATTGGATATGAAATGCCAAAGTATAGGCACTTTACAGGCAATGACTTAGCCAGATGTTACGAGCTAGGGATAGGAACTCCTAAATGTCCATACCGTGCATATGAATTATATAAAAAGCACAAGGCCAATGAAAAAATAAATCACCTCTTGAAATCATATAATCCGCTTTTGGATTCCAGGTTGTCAGGATTAGATGTCCTCGGGAACAACCCATTTAGAATACTTGGGGTATATAGTAATGCCTCAGAAAGAGAAATACGAGCCAACAAGAGCAAACTTGACTCCATGGTAAAAGTTGGGCAATCGCCTAATTTCAAAACAGACCATCTTCTCCCATGTAATATTACGGACTATACCGGAGTGTGTCAAGAAAGAATCAATTACGCCAAAACTCTATTGTCAACAAAAGGAAGTTCACAAAACACTAGTCAAGCTAATGAATTGTTGGATAGAGCAATCAAAGAACTTTCGGAATGGGCATCAATAAAAGAAAACAATCCAGAATGGCAAGTGTCAGTTTCTAGAACCACAGAAACTGTATCAGATTCTTTTCAAAAGATTGCATCCGACACTCAACGAATCAAATATGGCTTGTTTTGGTTTAACGATTATACAGATGATGATAAGAAAGCCTTAAAATTATTGTCGGAACACAAATTGGATGAAGCAAGATGTGTTTGGGATAATAGCTCAGGTTTCTCGGCTTACATTAATAGGGCTGTACTTTATTGGTTTGAAAGAAATGACCATTTGGCAATTCTCGAAATATTATCCTTATTCTATTCTGATGAAGAACGTACTGAATTCATTTCAGCCATTACATCAGGAAGAGCAATGGTATCGAGAGAAGACTTGTCTTTATTATTTTGGAACACATTATTTAGCTTTCCTCAAAACGAAATGTCATGGTATGATTTCCGAAGCATTATTACACAATCGAAGGAATCCCCCATTGGGTTGTTTCTCAATCAACATGAGGAGGAAAGGGAACGAATAAAAAAGTTGCTATTTGACGAAATCAAATCACCTCTGGAAAATATGTTAAGCGTAGCAGAAGCACAGGACCCTAATAATTGGGGGGAATGTGTAAAAGAATATGGCAAAGTATACAGCTCCACATATAAAGTTCTTGCTACCATTGAACGTTTTGTTGGCAAGGACTACTATGGCTATATTCTTTTCTGCAATAAGTTATCCGAGAAACTCCTTCATTTTTCTATTCACTATAACAACGACAATAAAGAAGCATGGGATGCAGCGTATATTGCTTTGATGTATGCCAGAGAAGCATTCAATATTGCAAAAGACGAGATGCTACGAGAAAGATGCAAAAGAAACATCGAGATATTTGAGAATAATAATCGCATAGCACAAACGGAGAAATCATGTGAATATATTGATGAGCAATTTGGTAAGTTAAAAGGTGACAATATTACTATAGCCCAAGTAGAGAGCATCTATAGTTCAATCGAAGTTGCTCTGTCGTGTATCGAATCTAACGCAGGGAAAAATTCAGTTGTTTATAAAAATGAATCCAACAGAATTGTAAACAAACTACTAAATATTGTTATTAGTGTCTATAACAATAACAAAAATGCTGGAACAGCCTCTTCTGCCGAAAAAATACTTTGCAAGATGCAAAATATGACTGTGACACAAGAAACAAGGATTAGACTTGACAAAAACATTGAAATCCTCAAAAACAATTTCAATGCCGCATTGAAAAGTGGTGATTTTGACTATCTGATTAGCGGCTTTGAATATTCGAATACTCTCAAAGATAATAATCCACCCAAAGCAAGCAAACCAAAAAAACGCTCTAATCATTTAAAAAAATCTCATTCAACATGCTCCGCAAAAGAAAATAAAAAACGCATTATACTTAAAGGAATAGTAACTATAATATCAATACTAATGACAACATTTACTTACTGGTGTATTTCTAATGGGAATCCAGAACGGTGGTTCGTCATTACATGTATTGTCATAATGTCCATTCTTGTTTTTTTCCTAATTGTAATGTGGTTATTGGAATTACGGAAAGACCCTCTTGACTCCGATATTGAATGGTTTTTTAATGTGTACGAAAAGATAGAAGATTTTGCTAATCAAATAGAGGCCGCTGGAGTACAAGGGAGAAAAACATATTCTTGGCCCTTTGCACTACCATTTCATCTATTGGCTATGGGAATTATGCTAATTGGATTTATCGTAAATGGATTAGCAAGAATAGCAGTATTGATAAAATAATATCATCATTATGGATAATACAATAGAGGCAAATCGCTATATGATACTCGATATCATTAACGACCTTGTGCGAATGCGGCAAAATCTTGACTTTATGGATGATTCTGTGAGAGGTGTGTCCCAATTAAAAAACCGCATCAGGTCAATTTTTGGTACTTTGAATAGCAATCAATATGAGGTACCAGACATAATCGGCAGGTCCTACCACGAAGGGGATAATATGATTGTGACTTTCGAGAACAATCCAGACCTTCCAGCTTCCACCAATCGTATTAAGCGGGTCATAAAGCCGATGGTTTCTTATCAAGGGAAGATGATTCAGGCTGCCGAGGTAATTGTAGAATACAACTAAAATGTAAAAATATGGACAATAGGAAGATTATCTATGGCATTGATTTGGGTACCACCAACTCTGCTATTGCAAGATTTGAGAATGGGCAGGCAGTCGTCAAGAAAAGTCCAACGCAGGGTGATACGACACCATCCTGTGTGACAGTCAATCCCAAAGGCCGTTTGGTAGTTGGTCAAAAGGCATATTCCCAACTGGGAAAAGATTGGTCAATGAGTTTTATCAAAGAAGGGTATCAACGCAACACTTTTGTGGAATTTAAACGTATTATGGGTACAGACGAGACCTTTTACAGCTACAATCTGGAGAAAAGCGGCCAATCACCTTACCTCACACCTGAGCAACTTTCTGCAGAAGTGTTGAAAACCCTACGCAGTTATATCCTTGATGACGAGGTGAAAGAAGCTGTCATCACTGTTCCTGCTCTCTTTAACAACAATCAAAAAGATGCAACCAAGCGTGCAGCAGAGATGGCAGGTTTCGACCATTTTGAACTAATACAGGAGCCTGTGGCTGCATCTGTGGCTTATGGATTGACCTCAAAAATCAAGAATGCATATTGGCTTGTGGTCGACATGGGAGGTGGTACGACTGATGTTGCCTTGATGCATATCGAAGAGGGCATAATGAAGGCCGTTGATACAGCAGGGAATAATCATCTAGGCGGCAAAGATATCGACGCTGCCATTGTGGAGCAAATAATTCTCCCCTATCTTGCTCACGAATACGAGATAGCAGAATGTTCAAAGAATGAAGCCTTCCGAACAATGTGGAAACCGAAAGCCGAGGAAGCAAAAATAGCTCTCTCTTTCCAAGATTCGGTTTCTATACAGACAGAATTGGGCGACGAATATGGATACGACGATAATGGGTCTGAATTTGAACTTGACATCACCATCACACAAGATGACCTCCAACCTATTGTTGCTCCAATCTTCCAAAAAGCAATCGACATCACTAACAACCTCCTTGAACGAAATAACCTCAAGGGAAAAGATTTAGGTGCCTTGATTCTTGTTGGAGGACCAACACATTCTCCAATAATGAGAAGGATGCTACGTGAACAAGTGACTCCTAATGTGGACACGAGCATTGACCCGATGACAGCTGTCGCTTGCGGTGCAGCACTATATGGAAGCACTATAGACATCCCAGAACAATTGATAGAACAGCGTAGAGATAGTTCAAAGATTCAGCTGGAAGTTACATCAAAAAGCACATCGGTAGAAGAGTTTGAATTCACTGCTATTAGATTTCTAAAAGAAAAGAGTACCGGCTATTCGGAGAATATCGTATATGTGGATTTCGTTCGGACAGATGGAGAGTTCAACACAGGACGTGTAAAAATAGACTCAACTACATTAGGGGACACTTTGGAGCTTCGTCTAAAACCCAATTCTACAAATATTTTTGAGATTCGATGCTACGATTCTAAGGGAAACAAATTGGAATGTGAGCCACAAAATATTACCATCATCCAAGGAATTGATGGCATTGGTGATGCCGTTCTTCCTCAACATCTGGGATTGGCTACTATGGATGAAGACGATGATGTGGTGTTCACTCCTCTTGAAGGTTTGATGAAAAACCACCCCTTGCCGGCAACTGGAAAGAACGGCAAGGTTAAGATGGTAGTTGACCGTGAGATACGCCCAGGTATATCATCAGACAAAGTCATTTTTCCTATTCTTCAAACAGACCAGGATGTAGATACCTTGAAGAAAGAGCATAAGAAACTTAAAAAAATCTATTGCACACATCTCTATGACTGTATCTTTACGGGAGATGACATTCCTTCTGTACTACCAGCAGGGAGTGCTATAAATGTTGAACTCCATGCAGACAAATCTGGTACCATAGACAAGTTTACCGTCTATATTCCCTATCTAAATTTCGACATTGATATTACTGACCGTATTACAAAAGTGACCTCCAAAGTTGCAGATACATCCATATATATGTCCGAAATTGAGGAGGCTCGAAAGAAACTTGGTTCATTAGACAATGCAGACTTAAACAAAACACTCAATGAAGTCTCTAATAATTTTGAATCGGCTATAAAAGGAACTGACCGAGACAAGAAAGAACAAGCTCTTGATGCACTCAAAGAGGTGCTATCAAAGATTGATGCAGAATATTCATTGGGTGACTGGGAGAGGATGGAGAACAAATTGTTGCGGATGTTCAATGAATTGGTTGAGGATAACAAGAGATATGGTAATGACAAAACGACTGCCACCATCCAGAACTTGAAAAAAGACGTTGACCGTGTGATTGCAGCCAAAGATATAGATGCCGCTGAGCAACTGTATCACCAAATGTGGCAGTTGGATTACAAGATGGCCGAGGTGGAATATTATGTTGTTTGGATTCAACGTTGGAACAGGAACTTTGACCAACTACAATGGTCTAATCCTACTCGTGCAAGGAATATACTAAACAATGGTCTCGAAATCACAAGAAAAGAAAGCGTTTCTGCCGATGATTTAAGACCTATTGTATTTGAGCTTCAAAATATGCTTCCACGTGGTGAGAAGAATCAGAATATGGGATTGTTACGCCAGCGAAATTAACCTTTGAAAGAACAAGAAGTACTTTTATGACTCAGATAACTGATATCGAGAAATACCATGTGACTTTTCTACTAAGGGAAGATACCTATTTTGAGGTCTTCAAAGTTGAAGATTCTCAGAGAAACAGGTATCTAATGAAACTAATCAACTTGGCTAAACTGAAAACTGTACAATATTCTGACACTGAAAAGTACCGTATCTCTGAGATAGAGATAATGCAGAGCGTATCTCATGCCAATATATTGAAGTTGGTTGATGCTGGAGAAACGATTGTTAGTGGACAACGTTATGCATATTGGGTTTCAGATTTTGTACCAGGAGAACTGTTGGCCGACAACCGGGCTAGAAAGGGGATATATACTGCATATGATATGAGAGTTATTGTCACTGGCATATTAAATGCTCTGAAGTATCTACACTCTCAATCAGACCCCATTATCTATAACGGTATTTCGCCTTATGGTATCATTCTCAACTTGAGTTCTGGGGCTCCAGTTCCAGTGTTATCAGATTTCGGACACGCTCAGATTCTAAACAAGGAGCATCGGAAGTGCTTTACCGATGGTTTGTCGCCTTTTTATTTGGCTCCAGAGATGTTCAAGGGACTTTATTCCACACGGACGGACTTGTATTCGGTGGGGGCACTAATGTACCATTTAGTATATGGAATACAGCCTTGGCAGATTGATTTAAACGAGGTTCCTGTAAAGGAAAGAGAAATGGCGATTCTATCTGCCAGAAAGGTACCACTCCCTGTACCCAATATCAGAGTTCTTGAAGTGAATGAAGACCTATTGAGCATTATGGCAAAAGCGTTGTCTCAGGATGTCGATGAACGGTTCCAGAGTGCAGAAGAGTTTATAAAGGCTCTTTCTGGTGAGGTCTCAATTGACTGCTCGAATTATGAGAAGATTGATATGGATACTGATAAAAAGGACACTTCTGAAAAAGCAAAGTTAGAAAAAAAAGGAAATGGATTTGATGATGTGGCAGGTATGGAGGCGTTGAAGAAACGTCTGCAAGAAGAAGTAATCGACCTACTCCGAAATCCAGAAAGATACAAGAAGTTGAGAGTTCAAATACCTAATGGCATACTTTTATATGGTCCTCCGGGTTGTGGGAAAACCTTCATCGGGGAGAAATTTGCTGAAGAACTTGGCTGCAACTATATGTACATACATTGTTCCGATGTTGCATCACCCTACATCCACGGAGGACAGGAAAAGATTGCTGCCATATTTCAACAAGCTCGTGAGAATGCTCCAACCGTCCTTTTCTTGGACGAACTGGATGCTATGCTTGCTGACCGTTCGAGACACCATAATGTATCTGAATCGGGAGAAGTAAATGAGTTCTTGACACAGTTGAACAATTGTGGTGAAAATGGAGTAATTGTTATTGGTGCAACTAACAATCCTACTGCACTTGATTCGGCGGCATTAAGGTCTGGCCGTTTCGATATTAAAGTGTACGTACCAGCCCCATCGGAGGAGGAAAGAGAACAAATCTTCCATCTTGTTTTGGATGGAATTGCTGCAGCTGATGTTGATTACAAACAACTAGCAAAGATGACCGAAGGATATGTGACAAAGGATGTCTGCATCTTGGTCAATAGAGCTGCAAGAATCACTGGACGACAGGACGAAGAGAAAATAAAGATGGCAACACTATTGAATGAAATTGAAAAGAGTAAAGGTGAACTGCCATCGGTTCCTGAAGCGGAATTAAGGAAGCACGAAATGATACGAGACCAATTCGAATCAAGGAAAGATTCTCACAGAATAGGCTTTAAAACATCAAATGAAGAATAATCATCATGGGTGCTACTAATCATAAACAAAATCCTGGTTCACTGGGAGAAAAAGAGGTTTTTGACAAAATGGCCGACTTTCTTTTTGGTGGATTGGATGAGATGCGTGAACAAATCAAAGAAGTATACGAGATGTTTGGTCATCGTTACAAACAGGCACAAATTGCTAATGCATTAACTTGGATGACCATGAGATTTAATCGTATGAATGACAAGTCTGCTGTTGCAATGGTGGATGAAGGTCAGATGTGTCGGCCAGATAATCCATTCAGCAAAGCAGATGCCACAAGACTCTATCGATTTGTAGTAAAAAAAACATTTTTGAAAAATAATCCCAATGCCACAGACGAGGTTGTTGAGTCATTCTACAAAAGCTTAGGAAACAATACTGATGGGGCTACAACTGATGTTATCCCTAATGCCTACGGAGAATATGGATTCGATGTTACCAATCCTATTCCGACAAGAGGAGTGCCGGCAAATGAAGTCTACCTAAAAAAACTATCTTTATTATCTAATGAGCCATTCCATTGGGAAAGAATAGGTTCATTTAGCGCACCAAACATTAAAAAACCAATTGATGGCTATGAAATAATAACGGATGATGGGGAATGTCTTTGCACCCTCTATATTTCACCTTACCAGAGTGTTATAAGTAATACTCCCCCGAAAGGTTTTTATATCTCAAAAAAAACGTCTTAAAAGCATTCAAACATGTGTAAGAGCAAAAAACAAATAGAACAAACAACACAACCCATCGAAGAGTATCCTCGCTATGTGAGCATCAACCCTCAAGGGGAGGATTTGTTTGAAGGAAAGTCTCAACAAAAACTTGCCGAGGATATTGCAATGCATATCACCGAGTCCGATAAACAAGAGAAACCCGTATTCTCTCGTCTGATTGGCTTGGAAGGTAAGTGGGGCAGTGGCAAGTCAAATGTCATCAAACTTCTGGAAGACAGATTGTCTGAAACCTATACCTTTTTCTGCTTTGATGCTTGGGGCAATCAGGAAGATTTGCAGCGTCGTTCCATTCTTGAACTGCTTACAAGATTCTTGATTGATAAGGGAAAACTGATTGACAAAACCAAAATTAAAGTACTTTCTGCTGCCAGTGAAGGCAAATTCACGGAGGAAAAATGTACATGGAATGAAAAATTAGAATCGTTACTATCGAGAAAATCCTACACAAAGGACATCACTATCCCATCATTAAATAATTCCACTAAGTGGTTTGTTCTTGTCCTGCTTCTTATAGGTTTGCTTGTGGCCTATCTTTCGGTTGATAACACAGGAAAATGGTGGGCAAACCTCTTGATAACTATTTCTCCTTTCTTGATTTTCACTGCAATAATGTTTATTACTAAAAGCTCTTGGCGCAAGATGTTTTCTATGTACAACACCGAAGGCCGTAGTGATACTACTTCCTATGTTATCAGTGAGCAAGAGCCCTCGGTGCGGGAATTCAAGGACTGGATGAAGGAACTATCCAACGGCATCCCAGAAAATGAAAAGTTGGTATTAGTCTTCGACAATATGGACCGCCTGCCATCCGAAAAGGTGCATCAATTTTGGTCGCTTATCCAGACATTCTTTGCTGACGTTGACGATGACTATAAGAAAATCTGGTGTATAGTGCCATATGATGAGAACCATTTGGCTTCAGTGTTCAGCGATAAGGATACTGATGACGAAAGAATCAATCTGCTCAGAGGTTTTCTCAGCAAGACATTCCCCATCATTTATCGTGTACCAGAACCAATAGTGGCTGACTATAAGATTATTTTCGAACATCTTTTCCGCAATGCATTTGGCAGTACAGTGAAAGATGAAGACATAGAGGCCATCAGCCGTTGTTACCGTTACAACCATAGAGAGCCTAATGTGCGTGAGATGATTTCTTATATCAATAGCAATGTGTTGTTGGCTAAGCAGTGGAAAGTAATTATCCATCCCCTTTCTATAGCTTTGTATGTGCTGAAAGCCGATTCTATGCTCAGAAATCCTAAGTTGACCACATACGATGATAATGGTAAGAAATTGGAAAAAGATGCCACTACTGAGGAATACTTATTGGACTCGGAGTACTACAAAGAATTCAAGAATCTGCTACACGGTAATCCTTCGGTCCCTTACCTTCAATATGAGATGCCAGCCCTTGTCTATGGAATTGAGCCAGCAAAAGCTCAACAAATCGTTGTCAAGCGTCATATTCGCAATTGTATGACCGATAGGGATGAAAAATACACCTTCGAGCAGTACATCGACACTCCGCAATTCATATTGTTGCTTGATGATGATATACACAACATGGATGTTATTGAATACAAAAGGGCCACAATGCTTCTTGATAGGATAGATGAAACCAAACTCACATCGTCCGACAAGATTCGTCTTCATGACATTTGGCATTACTTGGGACAGCAGTACTGTGCTTTGAAGAGTCTGGAAGATGAATTTGGAGAGTATCATGTCACCCTATTCAGGCATTTGAACTTTACCGAGGCAAAGGATTGCGCTGCCACATTCTGCAAATGTCTTATTGAAAACAATAAGGTGGATGGTGATAAATTGTTCGAACAGTTATCGGTTCTTTTTAAATCTGATTTCGCAGTAAATTTTGTTCCCATTGAAATATGTCCAACTACAAAGATTGAGTCCAAGAGATTTGCAGATTATGTTGAGTATGCAGGTGACGACTACAAGCAGTATCCAATCTATACTGATGCTGAGGAACTTAACCGTTTTATTGAGAATTCCGTTGGCGTGAAATTTCCATATCTTAATACATTGCAGGTGCTAAAAAACGACAATAAGTATTCTGTGGCTCAGGTCGGCAAATTTGCCATAAGACAACTAAATTCGATGGAAGCCGATGCCTACACGGCAGTCAATTATATTAATATTCAACGAGTTTTCTACGACAAGTTCCAAAGCCAATTGACACCTGATTATTCTAATTCGCTTTGGCAGACCGTACAAAATGAGCAAAGCAGCCCTGTTTACTATGAAATATATGCATTGAAGGCAAGGGAAGATTTTGTTCAAATGCCCGAAAATGTCGGTGATATTAGTAAGCTCTCTACAACAATAAAGTTCTATACAACTACAGCCGACTTGATTAAGATTTATCTTCAGAATGTAAATATTAGTTTTCGCCGCAATCTTCTCGTCATGATGATGAGCGAGAAGATACATGACAACTTCCCTGACTATCCTGAATTTGTGGAAAAATGGCAAGCATTAGTCGATGCCTTGGGTATAAAATGGGATACTATTGTATATTTTGCCGACAGTTGGGGGTATATTTCGCTATCCAATCAAGCCAGGACAAAATCCTATTTCAGTTTGTTATCTGATGTTGCGTGGATTGATGTCCTTCTTCGTACCGACACCGCTCTGTCAAGAGAACTGTTGAAAAAGTGTGTCGAAGAACTCTCCATGCAAGATGCGAGCCAATTTATTCATCCTGGTACTGCCAATCATACCAAAACAAATTGGGACGTAGCGTTGCAAAAATTGATAGACACACCCTATATCTCAACAAACAATCTTGGCACATTGACCAATATGGCCGCCCAGTTGCTCGACTTCATTGCCAGAAACTCGGTGATTAATGATGTTACATGGAACAAGCTCCTTGAGATGGTTGACTATGCATCCATTTCTGCATCAATTGTTGATATACGCAACAAGATATTTCGAGGAGAAGACGGCTATAGAATGACTCCAGACAAATTCCAGCAATTGCATGGTTGGTTGGAACAATGTGAGATTAATAATATAATCCATTGCAGTGATGCTGCAAATCAGATTCTATCAAAAGTTATTGATAATGCAGAATGTCAGAACATAATTTTATCTAAGAAGGAGTATTATAAGCCCATTATCACAAGCACACTAGGTTCAGCCTCTGAGCTCCATAATAAATTGAAAATCATTGTGAAAAACCAAAGTGATACGGAGTTTGCGGCCTACATTAGAAATATTGTTGATTATACTATTGACTAATACATCACAAAACCGATCTATTATACTAAAGACGTTTGCTTGGATAGGTTCATGACTCAATTGTGTATAAAGTCAGATGAAATAACTAAGATATACAATACCACAAATATGAATAACGTTATTAAATAATGAAAATAGACGATAAAACGATAGAAGAAATATTGCTGAATGGCGAGTGTGTAACATTGGAATGCAAACGTGCAAAGTCCGAGGTTCCTAAATCTGTCTGGGAAACATACTCGGCATTTGCCAACACTATCGGTGGAATGATTCTTTTGGGCATTGAGGAGAACCGTAAAGAATCCGATATCAAGAAAAGGTTTCAAATCAAAGGTGTCGATGATGCACAGAAGATTGTCAATGACTTCTGGAACACCATCAATAGTGATAAGGTAAATGAAAACATCCTTAGTAGTAATGATGTGGATACAGTCGAGATAAACGGTGTGCAGATAGTATACATCCACGTGCCACAGGCAGATTGGCGTATAAAGCCCATCTATCTGAACGGCAATGTGTACAAGGGAACTTACAGACGAAACCACGAGGGTGATTATCATTGTACAGAACGGCAGGTGAGGGCGATGATACGAGACTCGTTTGAGGACGGTAACGATGGTATGCTGTTGGAACATTATGATATGAACGACATTGATTTGGATACACTGCACCGTTACCGTACCCTGTTCCAATTCCGGAACGATGGTCACGTGTGGAATGAATCCGATGACAAAACGTTTCTCAAAAACCTTGGTGGATACATCATTGACAGAGCAACAGGCAAAGAAGGACTTACAATGGCTGGCCTGATGATGTTCGGCAAGGGATTGTCCGTACAAGAACGGTTCGCCAACTTCCGTATGGATTACCTTGATTTCTGTAATCTTATCGGTGATGAGCGTTACAGTGACAGACTGACATACGATGGCCGTTGGGAAAACAACCTCTATCAGTTCTTCAGCAGAGTAATACCTAAAGTCACGGCAGACCTTCCGAGACCATTCCGTATGGAAGGTATACAGAGAGTGGATGACACTCCACAACACAAGGCTGTCAGAGAAGCTTTCACAAATGCCATCATACACTCTGACTTGTTGATGGATGCAGGAATACTACGGGTTGAAAAGCACGACGACCGATTGTGTTTCCGTAATCCGGGACTGTTGAAACTGCCTGTTGAGATGATATACGAAGGTGGTAACTCCAAAGCTCGTAATCCGAGAATCCAGAATATGCTCCGAATGATTGGTTATGGTGAGAACGTTGGGTCGGGTTTCCCAACCATCATATCCGCTTGGAAAGATGCCCATTGGGGTGAGCCTGAATTGAAGAACAAAATTGAAGTTGATGAAGTGGAATTGGTGCTCCCGGTGCCCAATAATAGGAATAGAGATGCAAGTGATACGATAAATGATGGATTAAATGATAGGATAAATGATAGGATAAATGATAGGGTAAATGATAGTCGAAATGATACACTAAATGATACACTAAATGATACACTAAATGATACACTAAATGATACACTAAATGATACACTAAATGATAGTGTAAAGAACACCTACACTATTATTCGATTGAACCCTGGCATCCAACGTAAAGGTATTGCCGATATATCAGGAAAGAGTGTCGCCACGACGGGTAGGCATATAGCCATACTTATGAAGGAGGGTTTGATAGAACATCGAGATTCTGATAAGACAGGCGGATATTATGCAAAATGAGGATGGTAATCCCTTGGCCACCTTTTGGCCATATATTGTGTTCATTAGCAGTTATCGGTGTATTATTTGAACACAATAAAAAAAGTAATAAGCAAAATAACAAATGCTTATGAATATCAGAAAATAATCAAGGCGTTCCTGTTCCGGGCACCAAAGAGATTTTGCAAGTAACTCAAAACGAGCGAAAATGCAAAATCTTTTTTCTTTTATATCCCAGTTTTGGCCATAGTTTGGCCATTTTTTCGGAAAATGGAATAAAAAAGGGGTATGCTTGCCGGCACACCCCGAATGTGTTTTAGGGCATTTCGCGATATCTTCATAGTATTAAAAAAGTGTTTATAGTAGTTGATAACACAATTTTTTGTAACTATTGACGTTATACACGGTAAATTATGTCTCTACCTATCAACATAGAAGATCTCCTGAACCAAAGGAAAGTGGAGTCCAACCGGATTGAATTCAAGAAAGGTTGGAACCCAGTATCCATCTATCATACCATTTGCGCTTTCGCCAACGACTTTGATAACCTTGGTGGCGGCTACATCCTCGTGGGGGTGGAAGAAGAGAATGGAATGGCGAAGAGACCCGTCAAGGGAATCCCAACAAACCAGTTGGACAAGATTCAACGGGAAATGCTTCAATACAACCAATTGATTGAGCCATTCTATGCTCCACGAATCTCGGTCGAAGATGTGGATGGTGAGAACGTATTGGTGATATGGGTCCCGTCGGGTGTCAACCGACCGTACTCTGCACCCTCTGATGTCACGGCCAAAGTAAAGAAACCCGTGTTTTATATCCGTTACGGGACATCTTCTGTTGAGGCAAAAGGAGAACAGCTGGATGAACTTCGGGATATGGCCAATAGAGTGCCATTCGACGACCGTGGCAATCCTGACATCAAACTCTCGGATATCTCACCGCTATTGGTGAAAGACTATTTGGTGAGGGT
>OCVV011036339.1_pt1 | contig 20826 bp, 16 predicted proteins | sample 1539721 | NCBI WGS metagenome assembly OCVV01 (sample SAMN02144230, study PRJEB22623) | gut metagenome | biome: sheep rumen | host: Ovis aries | place: New Zealand
CCGCCATTGTCTGAACCTGCGCCACCGTTATTCTCTGGTGGTACATTTTCACCCGGCTTCTTGTTCTTCTCCTCGCCATCGTCTGCATTGCTAGGAGAGCCACCCGCAAGCGATTTAAGGAGATTCTTTGTCTGTTCCAAAACAGATTTAGCCATAATTACATGACCCCCTTGTGATATTATTTCGCGGACAGAAGCCCGCGCTTTTTCCTCTGAATATCCTCTTTCAGTCAAGAAAGAAGTCATTTTCTGTGGTGTTTTGATTTCGCCTGTAGCGATTGCCGCCATAAGCTCATTGATTGCGTCAATGTCGTTTTCTTCTGTTTTTGAAATCTCATTAGGCAAGATGTTTTCCGGCGTATTGTTTGCTACTCCACCTTCAAAATCTTCTTTCTGCAAACATTTTCCGCCTGTCATTGTCGCTGCGTCTGTTCCGTAACCTGCTGAAAGTGCTTTACAGAAATCGACATTTGACATTGATTTAGCAAAAGCGGCACTACCCACCGTGTAATTTACAGGCGAACAAGTAAGGGCTAAGTCATTCCACAAAAAAGCCGTTACTGTTTCCGTACCGTCCTTGTTTTTGCGTACAATAGGCTTAATACCGCCTACGCTTGCCTTTACACGGCTTGAATGAGCTTTAAGAAGGTCGATAAAAGGCTTTGCAGCTTCTACATGGCTATAGAGCTTGCCTTTTACGAATGTTCTTGTTCCTTCCGTTCTTACTGAAATAGGCTCGCCGATAATCTTTGTTTTATCGCTGATTACATTGCCGCTTGCGTCATATCTTTTGTGCTGGTGGTCGTCTGAAATTACGCCGTTTGAAAGGAAATATTCTTTACTGTCTGTGAGTGCTTTCTGCTGGATAATCTGATTCTGTAAGTCAAGATTTTCATTAGAGGCTTCGGTTTCAAAGATATAGTTTCCGTCCTCGTCCTCTTCACCGAAAGACTTAATGATAATGGGAACATAAACATTGGAGAGAGATTTTTCAATGTCGTTTTCAGTGTAAAAGTCCACTTTTGCCCTGCTCCTAGTGCTTCTGACCGCAAGGCAATAAAAAAAGCAGCCAAAAACACTAATACCTTTTTAGTGTTCCGACTGCCTTTTCTAAGGAATATCGTTTTTATTCACGCCCCTACAGGCGACACAATATTGTAATTTTAATAACTCTTTGAAAGGCTAGGTAACTTTCATTACGCCGGGCATGAAGCCCGATTTCCCCCTTCAAGAATTATGATTATTTTATCAGTAAAATAATACGCTGTCAAGAATTGAATACTTTTTATAGTATTAAAACAGTATTCCTACATATTTTTGCAATTCATCATACATTTTATAACCTTCAAGCCCCGAAAGATTGTCTGCAATGGAATGATAATACCACCCTATATCTTCTTTACTTGCATTAAAACGCTTCCAGAGTTCAGCCCCACAATTCTGAAAGTCAACATACATACTGCGGATATTTGAGAGTTTATCAGCACAACAAACAAGTTTTGTTTCAAGTGAATCTGTTTTAAGACAATCAATAGTGTGCTGTTTTCGTTCCTTCCAAGTCTTTGATTTATCCTCGCTTTCAGTCTGGACTATCGCAAGAATATCTTTCCCAAATTCTTTTTCAATTTCTTCCGGGCGAGTGTCAGTATCTTCAAGTGTATCATGCAGAATTCCGGCAACAATTACATTCTCACTACAGCCGTTTTCCGTGAGAATCTGCATAACTTCCATAGGGTGAACAATGTACGGTAGATTCGTTCCCTTGCGTTTCTGATTCTGATGTTTGATTGAAGCAAAGATAATAGCGTTATGAATCTTCATAAAAGCCCCCTAGATAATAAAAGCCGTACATTATCTGCACGGCTTGAAAATCTCGTTTATGAAAGTTTTACCCCAGCTTCTTTAGCGCGGTTTTTAATCCGCTCTAATTGGTCTGTATGCTGTTTAGAAGGTTTTTTGTTTGGGTCGTCAGCATAGTCGCCAGAAGCCCACCATTCGGGATTATGGAAGTTCTTTTCCATGAATTCTTTTGCGTTTTTCTTTTCCATAGCCTCTACCTCCACTTATAATATACTACACTATCGGCATTATTGCAACAATTTGTAGTAAATTTTGGTGTTAATAATCTCCTTTTTGACAAATCAATGTTGCCATTCCGTTTGTCTGATTGAAGTTATCCCGGAAAGAATACCTGTCTACCAAGCCTTTTACAGCTTCAAAAGCGTCCTCGTTTTGTGTCATTTCGGTCATAATACCGAGCGGAACAAAACGCCCCGAATAGTCATTCTTTCGTGTTTTGAATCTGCTGCAGGCTCTTTGCATTGATTCCTGCATTGGCGTAAACATATAATCACAGCTTGTGAAATACCCGGCTTTCTTGAAATCCTGTATCTGTTTTACGGATTTCTTAGGGCTGTTCATAGTGCCGTCAATAATGACATTCAGCCCCATTTTCATAGCCATATCAATGAGTTTTTTGTTTAAGTCAGATGATTCTTCGTGAACTGTTCCAGCGTTCCAACCTTCGTATTCTGGAAGCGGTGGACACAATTCTTTACCGTTCTTGTCATATACTCCGCTCTTGATTGCGTCTGCGTCCAAAACAATAAACTCTTCGGGATTGTATAAGCCACCTTCTTCTGTATTTGTGAACCATGATTTACCCGCGCCCGCTCTTCCACCGAGCATTACGAGCATTGGCTTCTGTCCGGGCTTCGGTTTTGCTTTTGCAATCTTATCTGGTGAGAAATAATAGTCCATTATTTTCTCATGCAAGGCGGCTCTTTCATCTGAATAAACAGCGTCTACACCTTCGCCGGAAATTCTGAAATTGTCGATTGTCTGTCCGTCTGTTGCAATCTGATTTTTTACCCTTAATTCGGTTTCATCAGCTTTCTTTGACATTTCCTTTCCTTCTGCTCCCGGAAGGTATTTGTCAAGGAAGTATTTTACACCTGCGCCCTTACTTGCTTTTTCCAATTCGGCAATTTTTGAATCTTGATATTTATTGCGATAATCAGCAGCGTTGAAGTTTTCCGGGCTTATTGTTCCCTCTTTGGTCAAATTCTGTTTGATGTTTTCATAAGGCACTTGATAAGCAAACGCTTCTTTCTTTGCTGTTACGCCATCGTCACCTTTTGCGACAACCATACCGTCAATAAGTTTCTTCTCTCTTTCAAAGCGAATCATGTCACCGCGTTTTGTCATTGCCTTAATATCTGCTACGCGCTTGCGCTTCTGGATTTCTGTATCAGCAGAATTTCCCTGTCCGACATTTGCAGGCACCCATTTTTCACCGACTTTTTTCATCGGTATATCTCCGTTCTTTGTGTGCCATACGGAAAAGTTCTTTTTCTGTGCCTTTTCAATAATGTCACCAAATCCCGCCTGTTTCAATTTCGCCATGTTTACAACAAGATTCATATTGCTATATCTCCTTCCTTGCCTTAATTACATTGTTGTTCCAAAAATCCTAAAGAATCGGCTTAATGCCTTTTCTACAGTCTTCTTGATGTTCAATACACGGTTTACAATATCTTCTTTGCTCTCACATTCGCCCAAGAAAATATCAACCTCACCGTTTGCGGCTGGTCTTAATCCGCCGTTCATATCAAGCATGAATTCCGCAAAGCCTTTCTGCGTTCCTTCAAGTTTTTTTGCAAGTTCGATTGAAACAGGGTCAAGTTTTCTAAACATATCCTGCTGCTTAGAAAATGCTTCCACATTCGGGAATTGGTCTTTATGGTGCGTAACCTCAACGGCAATACTTACGGCTTCGTTCAGTTCCTTGTTGATTGAATAACCTTTCATTCCCTTGTTTTCAATCAATGGAGTAATTGCCCTTACAAGTTTCTGTCTGATAGAGCGTCCGCCCTCTGTGTTTAAGTTTCTGATGTTTGTTTCGTTGATAACGCTACCAATCAATACAGTTTCCAGAAACTCCTTGCCGGATGCTGTTACTGTGTTGTCACTGTAATACTGCGGAAGGTCTGTTTTCTGAATGATGTTTGACTGAATAAGCGTATTAAAAATACTCTGACTTGCTTTTTTATCAGCGTACAAATCGCCCATAGTGTCAAATTCGCCGATAATACTTGCTACATCTTCAATGGTCTGCGGCTGAATCATCTTTGAAACTTTTACGGCTTTTTCAACAGGATTCATAGCCTTTTTACCCGATTCGTTGTATTTTGCGAATTCGCTTGTTGTGTAGTCGCCTGTATGCTCTGTTTCAAAAACTACACGAGGGTGCTTGAACTTTGCCACATCATCAGCAGAGAAACCGAACTTTTTAGCGCGTTTCTTCAATGCTTCAATGTACTTTGTATCAGTTCCCTTTCTTGCGGCAATCTTGCTAGACATTGTGCGGTTATTTCCAGATGTAACAACGCCGTCCTGTGTAACAACGATTGGAGAATCAAAGCCTAAAGCCCTGCCGTCAAAATCAGAAGCAATGTCAATTACGGTTTCCTGTGCCGCCGTGTCATGCTCATAATCTCTATCGTTTACCGTGCTACCGTCTTTTGCGGTCGGGAATCCTTCTGTCTTGTGGAAAGTGATTTCATCATGGCTTGCGCTAGGTGCGTCAGCTTCTACAAGTTTCCACTTTCCTTGTATTGCTTCCTTACCAACATAGATTTCATCTTCATCACCTTCAACGGATAAAGAAGATTGATATTTCTCCCGGATAGATTCAATGCCTTTTTTCTTCGGCTCATTGTCGGTTTTCGGCGGCTCGTTATCCTGCTTAGGTTCTGTCTTTTTTGGCTCTTCATTCGGTTTTGTCTTGCTTGCTTCTTCAAGTATTCCGTCTGCTCCGATTGTGTAATAGCCTTTGTCGTAATCTTCAAAAATCTTTCTTGCGATATTGTGATTTATGAGTTTTGCAAATTCCTTTCCCACTTCCTGCATTGAGATATTCGGCTGTCCTTTTCTCATATAGTCGATAAAATCATCAATACCGCCCTCAAAATCTTCAACTTTTGAATTGGCGTGTTTCTGGATTGTAGAAATAGGCTTTTTGAGCATTTCTGCCCGGCTTAATTCGTGCTTTTCACATTCCTTTGTGGCTTCTTCCACAAGTTTTGAAAATGCTTCCTGTGTTTTTTCGCCTGTCTGCATATTTGCGGTACTGTCACTTTTTGCTTTTGCTTCTGTAACGGTTTTACCCTTCTTTCCTTCGTGAGCGTCATTCAGCCCCGAAACATACTCTGAAAACTCCTGCATGAATGGCAATGGGTGTCCGTTGTTATCTCTGAATCGCTCCATGTTCTCCAAACAGAGCTGTAAAAGTTCTTCCGAGTTTCTGCAGGCGGCGGCTTTTCTTCTCAATGCAGCAACGGCAAGTTTTGCGCCCTTGCTTTCAGTTTCATAAACTCGCGCCCACTTTTTAGGCGTGATTTTCTTGAACTTCTGACCGTTCCAAGTTCTTACAGTTCCGACCGGGAAATTTGCTTTCTGAATCCACTCGTCAATGTCGATTGCCTTTGCAATGGAGTGATTTTCTTTCTTCTCCAATTCTGCCAAATGGTCAAGAATCTTTTTTTTGAAATACTCAAATTTCGGGTCTTTCGGATTCTCCCCTTCTGATTTCTGAATGTCAAAGTATTCCTCGAAAACAATCTCGTTTCCGTTTTCACTGTTAATTGACTTTGCAAGTGTTTCAGCATTAAAAACAAGTTTTGTCATATAATCCCCCGGAACAAAAAAAACGCCGACTATCCCAAGAATTGAATCATGGAATAATCGGCGTTTGCTTCTGCATAACTACCAAGAATAAATATTTTAATTGCATTATAAGGCATAACAGCCGTTTTTGCAATTATGCTCTTTGAATCAGCAGGCGACCGTTATAGATAATCGCTTTTGCAATTCCACCGTTACGCTTCTTTTCCATGTCTGCCTTAATCTGGTCTTTGATTTCTTCAAAAGGCTTCAAGTCGTTTCCGATTTCCTTTGCATAGTAATCTACGCGGTCAGCTACAGAATAATGCTTCTGTTTTCTCTGTGCATCCTCAATTTGCTTCTTTGCTTCTGCCACATAAAAATCAAACTTACCTTCAATTTCTCCGAGCTTGTTTGAAATTTCGTGTCGTCTTGCAGAGATTTCAGAAAGTTTTTCCTCGATGTTTTCCGGGTTATCTACTCCCTGTTTTCTCCAAGAGTTTTCAATGGCTGCAATCAATTCGCCATTTTCTTTAATGGCTTTGTTTGCCAATCGAAGCTGCGACTTGTAAGAGTTTACAGAATATTTGTAGTTCTCCAAATCCCGCTCAATTTTCCAAGTATCTTCTTTCGCTTTCTTTGCGGCTTTCAGTTTCTTTTCTGTTTCTTCCACGAGGTTAGTATAATTCGCAACAGATTTTTCATACTCTGGAATCTGCTTTGTCTGATACTCTGTATTACCTATCAGATTCTTTCTTTGGCTCATTTGTTCGGCAATGGTATCATAAAGCGCATCCGTCATTTTCTGCTGCTTCTTCAAGTCTGCCTGCTCCTGCAAGATTTTCATACTTGCACGCTTTTTCGGGTCTTTGATAAGCTCAAATTTCAGCTCTTCCGGGTTGATGTCCTCAACATTGAGAGAATCGCCCTTATAGCTCCACAATGCGTTAAGGCGGCTAGATTTTTCGTCATACTTCTGGTACATCATAGCGTCAATGGAATCATTCATAAGCGGATAAACGATATGAGTAATTCCCTGTTTGTTATTCTGTCGCCAGATACGACCTTCTACCTGTATTGTTTCGGTAGGATTCCAGCCAAGCATTGTGTTATAAAGCGTTGTAGAGTTTCCATTGAGTGAAACACCTTCCTTGATTGTTTCCGAACCGATAATAATTTTAATCTTGCCGTCCACATCGTTGAAGTCGTCCTTAATGCGCTCTTTGTCTGCAAGGCTTGTGCTTGAATCCATAAAGGCGATAGCGTCAGCCGGAACACCTTTAGAAACAAGATAATCTTTGACATAATGATACTGCTCTACACCACGAGGCATATAGATTACCTGTCCTTCTGACGGTCTAGCCTTGTACTGTGTGCTTGTCATATCACAAACAAATTGCAGCTTAGGCGATTCTTTTACGATGTCCTTCATCTGCGGTTTGTGCCAGCCCTCGTAATCCTCATAATCAGCCCAGAATTTAGGGTCAATCAGACACGGTGAGAGGGTAGCCATTCGCATATTGTTCATTGCAATAAGAGCGTCAGCAGAGTTTTTATTATCGTCACCCGGCTTTGAGAATTTGCCGTCCATGCGGTCAGTTTCAGCCTTAATGATTGCTTTCTGCAATGGTGTCAAATCAAGCTCCGGCTTGTGTACTCTCTTGTATGGTCTTACTACTCCGGCTTCTTCACCGTCTACCTTGTCGATGAATTCAGTAATAAGATTCTGCAATGCGTTAAGGTTTTTGAAGTTCTTCATAACCTGTGCTGATACTACATCACCGTTTGCCTGTACCTTCCAATCCGGCTTCATTTCTGCAAACTGCTTCATAAAGTCCTGCAAATTGTAGATTTCCAAATCTTTGAGGCGGTTTCTTGCCACCATAGAAAGAATGTTGTAAATCTCTACAGGCGAGTTATTGAAAGGCGTTGCTGAAAGTCCGAAGAATCCCCTTCCGTTTGTTTCTCTCTGAATCAACTGTGAAATTGCAAAGAGTTTCATAGCGCGTCCAGATGTCGCTCCCTGCATACCGCTGTATTCGTTTGAGAGCTGTCCGGGGTCGTCGTCTGCCTTAATCTTTCTTCCCCAATAATCGGTTTTCTTTTCGTTCGTACTTCGTACAGATTTACCAAAAGTGCGTGGAATTGAGAAAACATTTTTGAAGTTGTGCAGCTCGTCTACTGTGATATGGTCAATTCCCAAATCTTCCCAATAAACCGCTCCCGGCTTTGCTTCTGCTGCAATACCGAGCATTTTCATCAGTTTTTCTTCTGCCTGTGCCTTTTCGCGCTCACTTCGGGTATCTTCTACAAGATTTCCGTATTCGTCATAATCATATACCGACTGTGAATCAAGCATATCATCACGCAAATCACCGTTAAGAGTTTCCTCTTTGAAAGTGACTTTCTGCAATGCTTCGTAAGTACAGACATTCAATGCACCTTCCGGCAAGTTTACTTTACCGTCAGAATCTTTGAATCTGCCTAAGTCCTTTTCGCTGAAATTTCCGAGTTCGTTTATTGTCTGATTTGGGAAATGCTGCTTAATTTCCTTAATCCATTTCTTGTAAACAGATTTTGGTACACAGATAATCGGGCGTTTTGCTTTTCCTGTCTGAATCTGATTTACAGTCGCAACAATACCTGTTACAGTTTTTCCTACTCCAACATCATAAGCAAGAATACCATTACCCTTATTGCAGAGCATAGAAACGCCTTTAATCTGCTGTTCGGTCATGTCGAATTTCTTCTTCCCCTTGTGGGTGTTCATGCCGTCAACGAAAAGCGGAATCTTTTTATAATCTGGGTTTACGCGTGAGTTAAATCTTGCGTTCCATTCATCTTCAATGGCGTTCTGCTGTCTTTCCGGGAGTTCGCGCAACCACTTATTGAAAAGTCTTTCTGTTGTTTCGCGTCTTGCGTTCTTTTTCTGTTCCGCAAACATTTTGGCGGTTTCTGCGTCCTCTGGGTTTCTTGTTCTTTCAGTTCTTACAGGAATCTGATTTACATAATCCCAAATATCCTGCATTGTCATTCCGTCCGCAAGCTCTGACTTTGGAATAGGACAATGAGAGTTCCAGCCGATTCTTCCGTTTTCATTAAATCCGCAATATGCAAGGAATTTGTCTTTAAGAGAAATACCGTCCTCGTCTTTGAACTGCAAAGCAAAGTTTTCTTTTGGCGAGATTGTAAACTGCATGATGTTTTTTCTTGCAGGCAATACGGCTTCAAGAATAGCTTTCTTTTCTTCGTAAGATTCTTTGCTTATGCGGTCTTTTTCGGCTTCAAGTTTTGCGAGTTTTTCAACAATGTTTCCGCTTGCATAGTTTGCGACATTTACAAAGTTTCCGTTTTCATCGGTCACAAAGTTCTTGTTTTTGCCAAGTTCCTCACGCTCTTCATCAGTAAGTTTTGTTACATCAACCTTACCTTCCCAATCGGTTACTTTCCAGAATTTCATGTCAGCTTCTGGAATATCCTTTGAGTATTTAGCGTTGAATTCCTGCGCTGTCATATTCTTACCGATAGAAGGTGTGAATACATCGCCTTTTGTAGCTTTCTTTACAATCTGCTTGTGGAAAGCCTTTTTTGCGTTGTCGTTGCCCTTCATGGCTTCGCTACGCTTGCGGCTGATTTCTTCGGCGGTTTCCTTGTCGTCCAATACGGTAAAATCTTCAAGGCTTGTTCTTCCGCCCGGATTGGTCTTACTGTCGAATTCGTAACCAATCATTCCGCCGTCAGTAATGTATGTGATTTTTCCTTTTGCTCCGTCCGGGCGTGTAAGTTCCGCGCCTACCTGTAACTTGCCAATAACTGTAAATCGTTTTGACAAATCAGCCTGTACGGTCTTTACTTCGACATTCTTTGCAATCTCTTTGACTTCAACGGCTTTTGTATCAATCATAGAAATTGCTTCTGCAACTGTCTTTCCTTCCGGGAGATTTACAATCTTTGTCGGCTTCCCGAAACGGTCTTTTCCTTCGGTTTCGTGTCCGATTACATGAGATTCATTATCGGCAAAATATTTATTGTCGCAATAGTCGGCAATATCGCCCTTGCCCTTCTGAATGACAATAATATCTGTTCCAACATCTGTACTGCTGAATGTACCTTTTGGAAGTCGCCACGCTTCGAGCAGCTTTCCTTTCTTTGCAATCGCTTCTTTTCCCTTGCCGTTTTTGCCCCGCAAGAATGAAGAAGGAACGACAAAAGCAAGAATACCACCGTCTTTGAGAGTATCAAGAGAGCGGTCAATAAAGTATTCTTCATAGCGTGTGTGGTGTTTTCCTTCTCCCATGCCTTTGTAAAGGTCGTTATAAGCTCCATACGGCGGGTTTCCGATTGCGACATCGTACAGTTCGCCTTTGTAGCCTGTTACGGCGTTATTCTGCATGAAGAGCTTTTGAAATGCCCCCTGCTTTACTTCTGAATCCGGGTGAAGAATTCCGGCAATTCGTGCGCTTGTTTCGTCAAGTTCGCAAAGCGTGAAATCTTCGTTTCTTCCTTCTGCAAAGCGTCCAATACCGCTAGACGGCTCTAAGACTTTTTTCTTCTGATTCGGATTGTATTTGTCTACAAGCTCCCACACCTTAGAGATTACATCTCTAGGAGTGTAGAATTCAGTGAGTACAGCTTTTGTAGACTGCCCGCCCTCATTTAATCCGCCGCCACCTTCATATTGTGCGAGAAGTGCCTTATCTTCTGCGGTCATTTCAGAATCTTTCTTTGTTGCGAGAAGTTCAAGACATTTTGCGCGGATTTGTTTTGCGGTCGCTTTTGTTACTCGTCCGCTTCCTGCTCCGTTTCGTCCATTGTCAGAACTTCGCTCTCCAAGTCCGATTCCAGATTCGCGAGGTTGCTGTACAAATTCGTTTCCGTCAATGGCTGATTCTGTTTCAGACACATCGCTATTGCCATTTCCTTCGCCTGTTCCGCTCCGTAAGTCGCTAGTACCTGCGGAAAGTCCATTTCGTCCAATTCCAGAGTTATCTTCTCCATGTTCGCCTCCTGTTACATCATCATACAGAGCATTGAAAATATCAGACCGTTTATAGCCTGTGATTTCTTCATTGCTTGTACCACCGTACATATCAAGTTTCTTTCTAAAATAATCGTCTTTTTTATACAGTTTTTCAAACAGTATTTGACGATTTTTTATTCCCTGTCCGTTTACCTGTTCACTCACCATGTTTCGCATGATTTCGTAAACATCTTCCGGCATACCGAATTTCTTTGCGTTCTGATTTCCGAGCATTGCATTACTGCGGTTTTCGTGTTTCTCCGCTTCACTTTCCCCGGCTTCAAGTGCTTTTCTCTGCTTATCCATGAAAGCCTGTGCGCTGTCAATGTCGCTGAATACCTGCTTATCGGTTTCGTTTCCGGCTTCATCGTGAGTAATAACGGTGTATTCTTTTTTCTTGTAATCAGAATTCGGAATCATTTCGACAAGTCCGGCTTTTGAGCCGTCACGAATCATAAGCATATACTTTGTATTGCCTTTTTCGTCCGTGTACTCTTTTTGCGCATGGAATCCCAAATCAGCAAGTCTTTCGATAAAGTTCTGTCTTGATTTTTCCCCGATGTATTCAGTATTGAAAACAAAATCGTTTACTCCGTCAAAAAGTCCGCTTAAATCTGTTTTTGAATTTGCCCTTTTCGATTCTCCGATTTTCTCACCTCTTGCGCCTTTTCTTGAAATGTTGATATAAGGCTTCATTCCTGTACCTGTTGGGTAGAAAGTATTCCATGAGCCAGCAAAAGCCTCATACCAATCTACTTTTTTAGGTGCAGCAGGCTTCTTGTCCTCTACCTTTTCTTTCATTTCGGCTTCTTCTTCGCCGTAAGTATCTTCGTACTCTTCGGCAAGTTCGCGGTGTCCGCTCTCTTTGATAAGGTCGCCTACAAGTTTTGGAGTGAAGAAATAGTCAATATTCAAGCCCTTCATGTCGCCTGCAGAAGCAAGCTCTTTAAGGTCTACATATCCCCATTCGCTAGTCATTGGGTCGCCGTTGTTGTCTACATAACCATAGCCTACGCCATCGTCGCCAAGCTCTGTAATGTAGTAATCCATACCGCCGACAAAGTAATGCAGCCTTGCCGTATGGTCGCCCTCGTACATCTTCGGCATTGTTGCGATTGTTTCAAGAAGTGCCTGTACATTGTCAATCTGCTCTGTGTTTGTCGCTTCAATCTGTGAATGTGGGATAATTCCCAAATCAAACAACTGCGGCTTGATAACATCTTTAAGAAGCTGCGCTTTTGTCGGCTTCTTTTCGGTTTTCTTCCCGATGTTATCAAGTTCTTTGAAAGCCTGTTTCATTCCGGCTTCAACTTTCTTTGGGTCAAGGTTATGCTTTTCAGCAAATTCCGCAATGAGTTTCTTCTGCTCTTCTTTCTTTGCCGATTCATCAGCAACTTTCTTTTCTGCTGCCTGTTCCTGTTTTTCCTGCTGCTGAATTGTCTTTCCTGTAAACATTCCCCAGATACGGCGCATTAAATAAGGGTTTGCTTTCCACTCGCCTTTATCTTTTGCCCCAAGTTTTTTAAGTTCCTTGTCGCTGAATAAAGACGGCTCGTCATTCTCTGGTGCGGGTGTTTCCATGTCCTTTGAGAGTACATCGGCGTTTTCTTTGAATGTCGCCATTTTTACAGGCTTATTGAATTTCTGCTGATTCTCTTTTGGTGCAAATCGGTCGTCCCACTGTTTGCGATGTGAGAAGTATTCAACAAGGTGCTGCGCAAAAGTCTTTTTGTCGGCATTAAAATCTTTCTGTATGTTTTCTTTCGCATACATTTCATCAACCTGTTTTTCGTTGATTCCGAAAAACTCTGCCAGCTTTTCAAAAGGCTTTTTAATCTGTTCCCAAGCGTATAAATATTTATACCTTCTAACAGACTTTCCACTATGTTTCTCTGCAATCGGTACACGGTAGATGTAATCGTGGTCGCCTTTCTGTGAACCAAGAGCAGATTTAAGAATCTCTGCAAACTTTTCTTTGTTGATTATCAGCATTTTATATCTCCTTAATGTTTGTGCAAATTTGCTCAAATTCGGTGTTTTTTCCTAAATCAACCTAAAAAATCAAGGTTGAATTCGCTCTCCGTGATTTTCTTTTGCAAGTACATAATCTTTGAATTCGTCAATGCTCATTGTGGTAATGCTTCCTAAAAATCCCGGTCTGTCATACTGTTTGAGGTATGCAGCCTTTGCAGATTCAAGAGAATCAAAACCAAGCATACATTTATCTTCATCATACTTGTTTGTTACAGGGTCGTTCTGATGAATGATGTAAACATTCTTTGCGTCCTCGTTATCGCCTATATAGCAATCTACATGGTCGCCGTCAGTTCCTTCCGTACCTCGTATATAGCCATAGTCATAGTGCATGAATGTGTGCCACTCATGACCGTCTTTGTCTTTTCCGCTTCGGGTGCTTCCCTTCTTGTTCTCTACCGAGATTTTCAGCCCCGCAAAATTGTATCTGTCCTGCAATTCGTGACCGCTCCAAGTGAGTGATTTCTGAATAGTGCCGTTGTACAATTCATTGATACGGTCGATATATCCCGGTGTTTTGTCGTTCGGGTTTTCGATTCCCTTTGCTTTCCATTCCTCGCGGGCTTTGTCTATTGCCTTGTTGTAATCCTCACTACGCTTTTTGAGCATTGCGGAATATGCGTTAATGCGTGAATTCCACCTAGTCCAGATTCCCCGGCAATAAGGGTGAAAAGCTCCGTTTGCGACATAGTTCTTTTGTCCGTTCCAATCCTTACCTTCCCAGAGTGCTACTGTTGCGTATGGGTCGCCGTCTACCTTGTCGTTTGAAAGTGGTGTTTCGCTCCATACGGCAATTACTCCGTTCATCTTCTTGCAGAAAGGACAAGTTGCGCCGTCTACAATCTCCATGCGCTGAAAGTAGACTTTTTCCCCCGCCTCGGCGTTAGACACTTCTTCTTCAATGAATGAATTGTTTATGTTGTTCTGAATCTCTGTGTCGGCAATTTTTCGGAAATCTCTGTTTGTGCCGGAAAGTCTGTTGAACAGGTCTTGTGAAATCTGCTGCTTTCCCTTGCGTGACTTTATGCCGTCAATAAGGGTCTGCTTTACTTCGGTTTTGAGTTCGTCAGTCATTCCCGATATTCTTTCTGCCGCGCTCTGCTGAATAAGCTCTATCCGGGTATTATCCATTGCCCCGAAAACTTTTTCAGCGGTCTTTGTGCTTTCGGCGATGTAGTCAAAAGTTTTGTTTGAATATCTTATGTCTGAAAGGCTGATGTCTTTTACTTCCGGCAACTTATTGTATTTAAGCATACGGTCAAGAAGTTTTCCTAACGCCTTGCTTTCAAGTACAATCTTTTCTCCGCTGCCGTTGAATTTCTGATTGAGAATCTTTTCAAGAGCCTTTACAAATCTATCCCAATCAGCCTTTTTAATCGGCTTTCCTGTTTCGGGTGAGTAAAGAATCTGCCCTCTGTGAATAAGTTCCCCGGCTTTTTGAAGTACATTCTGAATCGGTAAATCAAAATAATCAGCGACAAAATAATAAACTTCTTTGATTGCGTTATTGAAATAGTCATACCACTTATAGGTTAATTGCTCCTGCGAAGAAAAAGCAAAAGCCTCTCCTGTATGTTCTGTATTCTGCTTTTCGACAGAAACAGGAATTCCGAGTTGTTTAGAAACTGCGTGAATCGCCTTTTCAAACTTGTAGCGGCAATTTTGAGGTGTAATGTTTGTGAATTCCAATACTACGGTTTTGTTCATATTCGGATTCTCACAAGTTCCCTTGTTCTTTCAAGAAGTGACTTCTGCATTTCTTCCCCGCCGTTTTCTTCTGCAGGCTCTTCTGCATTTCCTTCACTTCCAAAGTCGCCAGCTTCGGCATCGTCACCCATAATTGCGCCTTGATAATCGCCCCATGAATCATCATCAGAGCCGCCCATATCTCCGCCCTGCTGCTGTTGTGCCTGTGCGCTCTGGAAAAGCTGCACGGCTTGCGGATTAAGCGGAATGTCAGCCCATTCGGCATCAAGTTTTTTCATGCCCTTTTCTTCGCGCTTTTCGTTCAAAGTCTTGTATGCTTCGACTTCTGATTTATCAATGTCAACGATTGCTTTAGGGTCGTCTTTTTCGTACCCTACGAATTCAAGCTCATAATCTGGGTATGCAATATCAAGAATACGGTTGATGTAATCTTGCAAGAAAGAGAGAGTATCGCCAAGAATTGTAGATTTTGCCTGCTCAATTCGTGTCTTTCCTTCACGCTCAAACATTGCCTGTGACTTCTGCGAATGAAGCCCCAGCTCTTCCATGCTGCAACCAAAAAGGGCTACGACATTTGAAACAAGGAAGTCGAGCCAATTTGAGAATTCCATATCGCGGTTATTTCCGCCAAGCTGTACCCACTTGATAGAATTGTTTCCGCCCTCTTTTCCGCCACCAGAAGGAATGATAGGCACTCGCCACTGATTAGCCGGGCTTCCGTTCATAATTTCAGAAACATAATCAACCATTTCTTCCGTTGATTCATAATCCAAATCACCGTCAACAAGAAGCATACCGCGCGGCAATTTGTTTTCTGTAAATGCTCCGGCATTATATGTGATTGTGTTGATTTCGCTTGCAATAAGGTCTATTGCCTGTTCGATTGGTGAGTGTCCATAGAATGAGCGGTAAATATCAGTCTGCGGATTTGCAATCTGAACAATCATTTCCTTGTCAGTGTATGCTACCCGCGCCATACCGTGTATTACCTGCGCATATTTGAATTCCGGGTGTTCCGAATTCGGCAAAACACGCTCGATTGTGCCGGAATCCACGGCAAAAAATGCTATCGGCTGTCCTGCCACATTGTACTGCATTTCTGTACTTGCCTGTGCAATCGTCAGCCAATCCCGGATAATCTTTTCTGAAAACACTGTAAGAGTGTCACGGTCGGTATCTTTGTAGTTTCCTGTATGAACTATGAAATCTTCGATTTCTTTTCGCTTTGCGCTTTTCTGTCCGGCGGCTTTTCCGAGTTCCTCGCCTTTTTTGAGGATTACGAAACCGCGAATGTTGCGGTCGGTAGAAGGTTTCAAAAACGGTTTAACTTTTTTCTGAATGTTGTTGATACAGATGTTTATAACCCATGCTTTATCTGCAATTCTGCGTAAAACGCTTGCACTTACAGAGCCGTTCATTGCCCGGCTTACACATCGTAATCCTGCGATTGAAGTGTCTGATACTGTGAATGGGTCAAAGAATGAAGAACTTGCGCCGTGTAGTCTGCCGTTGTCATTGAAGAAAGAACCTTCGCCCAGCCCCAGCCCCATTTTGTCAAATTCGGCTCGCCTTGCAACTTCTTTCTTAATGTTTATGGGAGTAGGTTTATTTATTCCAAGCATTTGTAAAACCCCGCATAACGCTATCAAGCGATTTTCCGCGCTTATGGGTCAGAGCTTCGGCGCGTTTTTCGATGGGTTTTACTTCGTTTTCTGTGCGATTTATCGTAGAATCTACTACCGATTGTACCACAGTATTGCTTTTTTGACTAGCATATTGTTTGTAGAACGATATTTTTTTAGCGTCCATGCTCGCAAAGTTCGCTAAAGCCCATGCCCAGAAACTATCTGCATGACCTTTCTCGTTTCGCTCTGCGTCATATCTGAAATACTTTCCTACAGCGTCCATGCGCTTAATACTGTGAATCTGTGAGTGAAAATCTTTGTTGTTTTCAAGTGCGAATTCGTGTTGTTCCAATCCCCTTTTTGCTTCGATTGCAAGCTGTTCTTTCATTTGTGGAGTGAAATATACACCATCTATTTTATCCCCGAATTTCTTGTAGAGCCGCTCATAAACGCCATCGCCGCTACCTGTTCGGTCGATTGCGCCACGGTAAATCGGTAATTCTCTAAAGAGCTTTTCGGCAATATCTCCCTGCTGCTCATAGCTCATGCCTTTTCTTTCAATCCGGGCAAAACTTCTTTTTTTGTCGCCCTTCATACCGATTAAATAAATAGACATAGCATCCCGATGTTTTGCAACATCGAAGCCCAGAAATAAAGGTGAACCGTGCATTTCTTTGTTGTATTGCAGAATCGCTTCATCTTCCGAAGTGTACGCTTGAAAATCAACGCCCCTGTTGTATTCCCAATACTCTTCATCGGTGATTGATTCATCTTTACTCATTTCGATAAGTTTTTCTTCGTTATCGCGTCCGGGAGTGTTTTCATAAATCAATTCAAGCGGGATATAACTTGCAGCTTCATCAATGAACCGACATTCATATTCCTGCTGAAACTTTTCCAGCTCCATAGAGTTGTAAATCTCTTTGATGATGTCAGTACCAAAAGTGAAAACACGCTCTTCTGTTGTCATTTCCGGCGCAATCTTTACCGCCATTGGAACATCAACACACAAGCCAGAAGAGAACCACCACGGAATGTTATAGCGTTCGTAACTCTTATATGTTTCTTTGTCAGAATAGATTTCATAAAACTTGCCGATTTTTCCGAGTGGTGAGCTTCCCATTTCGATACAACCACCACGAGAAATTACAGGTAATGCAGCCGTATAAACTGCGTCTGACATTTTCGGTAAATAAATCGCATATTCATCAAGGGCAATATCGCCTCCCTTTCCGCGAGGCGGGCGACAAGGAATAGAGATAAGACGGCTTATTGTCTTTCCGTTTTTGTCAAGAAAATCAAGTTCTGTCTTGTTGTTTGTCTTGCATACTTTCCGTACATTTCCCGGAAGAGATTCATAGAATTGCGCGGCATAGTTTATTTTTTCTACCGCGTCCGATTCGTTGTAAGAAACAAACTGCTTTGTATATGCTACTCTATCCGGGTCTATCGCTTTGACAACTCCCTTCATGGAAGTCACAAAAGAAAAACCTGTACGGCGTGATTTTACCAGAATAGAGAATCTTGACATACTGCGGATATAGCGGTTTTGCCAGAAGTCTAAATCAATATCACGCTCATTGAACTTCATAAAGGTGTAACAAAACCGCAATCTTTCATCGGGTGTAAACATTTACGCTTCCTCTAGCAAATTGTCCGGCTCGTCAATGTATTTACCCGCAAGCTCTTCTTCTTCGTCCTTTTTCTGAATGACTTTCAGCTTTGCGGTCACTTTGTCTTTTATCTGCTCAATGGTCAATTCCATTTCGCTCTCTGTGTTTTTCTTCTCGCCGCTTGCCATTTCGTGCAGCTTCATCAAAACTTCCATTTCGTGCGTTCTGTTTGCGAATTCATAGCTTGGCGTTCCGTTATTGTTGAACTTTACACCGTCAATACACTTTCTCTGCTCCGGCGTAAGTGTCGAAGGGTCTTTAATGCTTAAATACTCCCTTTCGTTGCCGTCCTTGTCCGTGTATTTCTTGACTTCGTGAAAATCGTTTACATCAAAAGTCGCTCTTGCAATCTTGTCAGTTATTGCCCGGTGGTAGAAATCATCAAGCGATTCTCTGACATACATATCATCAAACTTTTTAATGAGTGCGGAAATTTCCGGGTTTCTTCGTATGGCGGGCGACAAAACATTAGCCGTCTTTTTGGTATATCCTGCTTTTATTGCAGATTGCATAGCGTTGTGATATGTCCTTCCTGGATATGTGAACCAGATAACAAAATACTTCTGTCTGTCGTTCAGCTTGCAATCTTCGCCCCAATCAAAAGAGTTCAAATCAATGTCTAAGTTTGTCGGCTCACCTTCTGCCGGAATTGTTTTCTTTGTCGGTTTGCGAGGCTTTTTTTCTTTCTGTTCTTTTTCAGCCGTTGTTGTTTTCTTCGCTCTTGGCATTGTTCAGCTCCTTGCATTTATGCGGTTGATACCCTTCCACACACCGCCCACGCTCTGTGTAGATTGTTGTTACATCAGCTTCACACATAACAACTTCATCAAAATTGACAGGAATATATCTGATTTCTTTTCTGCATTTCGGGCATAATTGCATAATCAGCCCCCGATAAAAAGCTCCAAAGTTGAGCCTTTCCATGATTGAGATTTATAGCAATTTGTGATTTTCTTTCCAGAAAAGACAAAGCCCAAAGTGCCGTAAAAAGTGCTTACGCTTGCTTCTTTCAGTTCTTCCGCAAGTGAAAAGCCCTCTTTGACAACAGGGTATTTTCTTTCTTCTTCTGTGGGATTGTTGTATTGTGCAGCGGCTACAAGTTTTCCGCTTTCAAATCCGAGTTTTATATAACCGCTGTCAATTTTCTGTATGCGGTTTTCAAGAGATTTTACAAGTTTATCCAACGAATATGACATAATCCACCCCATACGGCTAGGTCAGAATCACCGTTATGTTTTCTTCGTTGGGTTTTTCTTTTTTATTTTATAACCTATTATGTCAAAGTTTGCAAATTTTTCATACTTTCCACCTAAAATATGACTAAGATTCCCGAAATATCCAATCTGGATATTGCCAAAGCACTAACGCTTTTTTAAGTGTATAAACAGGGTTTTTTCTTGTTATTTCGGACTTCACATCTTCAATGATTTTCTTTCCACCTTCCAGATATGTGAAATCAGCGACATAAAACCTTGCTCTTTTATTCCCGCCCGCTTTCGGTACAATCTCAAAACGCTGCTGAATCTTCAAGTCAGAAATCAGCCCCGAAATTTCAAGCATTTTAAGCTCGCGGTAACGATTCGCTTCTTTTGCAGAATCGAAGGTAATTCCTTCAACCGTTGTTTTTCTGTTACCGTATTTATTTTTCTTAAAGGGAAATGCATCAAGATTTACATATCCTTTGTAAAAGCCTCTTCCAAATCTGCTATTCATGCTGAACCGCCTTTTTGAATTTGATTCTCTGTACATACTCGCTGCCTTTTACGCAAATTCCTTTTGCTGTACATTCCCTGCCGCCCCAATTCAAACAGTTTCTACAACGCTCTTGTTCTGGAGTAAGCGCAACATCGAAGCCGTCTTTGATTCCGATTTCACGCTTAATGTATTCAAGAAGTTCATCTTTGCTTTCTGCAGGCAATTCTTTGAAGTTGATGTTTTTAGGCATGACAACAGATTTTATACCCTGTTTATCAAGTATATCTGCGATATTTGCCATTGTCTGAAAATCATAACTTTCATCTACAGTCACAAGATAAAAGCATGATTTATCAAGTTTCTTTATCTCTTTTACGAATTCGTTTTTGTTCATTCCTCTTTTTCTCCGTCATGCACCCAGCTATCGCAAGGCTCTGAATCATTTTGCACCGTGTAGAACAAATCCCGCATGGCACAAAATCCGCAATCTTTATTCCTGTCATGGTGAAATTCCGTAACATTGCCTTTATCATCTTCATCAGTCAGAAAAGAAACACAGTTTCCGCAATGCTCTTTTATTTTCTTGTCAAACATTCTTTTCCTCGAAACTGTCACAAGTTCCTATCGGCTCTACGCTCGCTTCTTTAATCCACTCCGAGCGGTTATTGCAATAAAGCGCAATACCCATTCTGAAATAAGAGTGTTTACAGTTATAGCAGCATGGAAGCGTCTTGAAAGTCTTGTATGTTTTTCTGTCTGTCTGAATCTCCATAATTTCAGCCCTCAATTTTTACGGTAATTTCTCCGCCCTTTACGACTTCGGAAGGAAAAACCAGCTTCACATCTTCCGGCGTATATTCCACGCCGTTGATTTTGAACTTCACTTCTGAAAGTGAATAACCGTTATGACAAAGTGCCTGTAATCTTCCTGTAAGCTCAACAAGTTTCATGCTCCAACCTCACATCAGAAGGGAATATCTTCCGGGAATTCATCATCGCTTGGTGGTGCAGGTGGTGTCTGATACTGTGTGTTTGCTTTCGGCGTGAAAGACTGCTGCTGATAATTTCCGCCCGCGTTCTGTGTTGTATCTTCACTCTTGCCGCCCAAAAGCTGAACATTTTCCGCAACAATGCTGATTTTGCTTTTGTTATTGCCCTGCTGGTCTTTCCAGCGGTCTTGCTTAAGGTGTCCGTCTACACAGATTTGTTTACCCTTCAAAAGATACGGCTTCAAGTTTTCGGCGGTCTTTCCGAAAATTGCAACTTCAAAGTATGAAACTTCATCAATCCATTCATCACCCTGTTTTTTGCTTCTGTTTACGGCAATACTTACATTTGCCCTTGCCTGTCCGTTAGGCAAATAGCCGAAATCTCTTTCATCGCTTCCTAAATCGCGAGTAAGCCGTCCA
>OCVV012847508.1_pt1 | contig 20822 bp, 16 predicted proteins | sample 1539721 | NCBI WGS metagenome assembly OCVV01 (sample SAMN02144230, study PRJEB22623) | gut metagenome | biome: sheep rumen | host: Ovis aries | place: New Zealand
TAGCAATTAGTTTCCCGAGGCGTTGCATCGGTTCCGGTGCATATGCGAGTCGTCGTTCTCTTTCCACAGACTATATGTGGGAAGTTTTAATACCCTTCTTGTACTTCTGTTATATCACTTTATTCCCTGTAGATCACTTTCTTCATTGCTTCCATATGCTTCTTTACCTGTGAAAGATATTCTTCCTTTGAGAAACTTCCGGAATGATATCCATTCATCAGCAATGCATCCATGGTATAGTCCAGCATATCGGTAAGCAGGTAATAATCATCATATCTGCGCAGCGCCCTGTAATCAGCCTTAAGCAAAAGCTCCTGCATCATATCGTTATAACGGTCCCTGACATCTGCTATATCATCCTCGACATCAGGATCCTCTTCCCTTAATACCTCACATATGAACAGCGGCATATATGGATATTTATCGATCATCCGCATCTTGCAGACCTCGAACTTGATCCTTACATCAAAGTAGTCCTCGCCATCCTCTATGCTGCACATTGAAAGCTCAAGCATCGCATATTTAAGAGCATATGCCGCCACAAATGAATAAAGTCCTGCCTTGGTATCGAAATAATGGAACCACAGTCCCTTGCTCACACCGGATGCTTTTACCATATCATCCGTACTTGCATGTCTGTAGCCGCACAGTGCAAATATCTGCATTGCGCCGTTGATCATGGTATCCTGCTTTTCCTTTTTCAGTGTGTAGAACTTATCGTTCATACCTTCCCCCGCTTCAGCCTGGCAAAATACACCCAATTTATCTGCAAATTCTGATATATATTAACATAACTCAGAAAACAATTAAAGTATATCGTGATAAAAAACCTTTTATTTTTTCATTTTTTATATTAGAATATATAAGTGTTATTTATGAATAATTTTAATCTAATATAATCCTATAAATGAAAGGAGTTTTGACCATGTCAAAAAAGACCAAAAAAGTATTATTATTTTTCGTTATCGCAGGACTTGTTGCCGGTATCGCCGCAGCCGTCATCTATTTCCTTAACAAGAAGTCAAAAGACAGTGCACTTGATGATCTTGATGATTTCGATGATCTGGATGATTTTGATGATGTTGTTTCCCGTGACTATGTAAACCTCGACTCCACGTCTGAGGAAAGCGAAGATGAGGACAATAATGATGATACCGCTGAAGCAGAGGCTGACGATGATATAGATTCTGCTGAAGGCGCAACACAGGAAGAGTTCTTCAACGACTGATGGCATAACACATTTTCTGACATCAGGAATACTAAAAAAACGATCATTCGATCGTTTTTTTTCTTATCAGCCTTCGCTCTGAATCTTCTCCTTGAGTATGACTATCACTTCCGAAGCATTTTCCTTTTGGAACTTTGTAGCCTGGCCGGAGTTGACCACGTCCTGAAGAATCCTGTATGAATCTGCTTCAGCGGTCCCCGATTCAAATCCCAGAATTCCTATCAGATAATCAAGTGTCGCAGTATTCAATCCCTTATCGCTTCCGGGGCCTGATGCAAATGGCGGAACCTCTTCGGATCTTGCCTTTGCAAACCCTTCTCTGGCATTCTTCAGGTACTCCATCTCCTGGGTACGGTATAAAGTCATATCCTTCAGCTTATCGCTTTCCGGGATATTCTTCTTTTCCAGGTCATCCTGCATATTACGTAAAAGCCATGCAGTCTTCATACAGATATAGGCTTTTTCACTGTTCTTGCCATGTCGTACAACAGCATTGAGCAAAGCCATCTTATACCTGGTAAGCGCCTGTTCATATGTGATCACGCTGCCGGAAAGATTTGGATTCGTAAATTTGGTGGAAATATTCTTCCTTATGAGATCCCTGTATGTCTTCGGGAGCGCTCCGTAAAACCTTGGAAGAACGGCATATCCGCAGCTTGAACAGAGTATGACATCATATTTTGCCACATCAATATGCTCATATATAGGCCTTAAATCCCTGTCCTGCGACAGAAGCTTTGCCTTTCCTGCCCTGACTATGCGCTGTTTGAATTTATTTCCGCATACAGGGCACTCGAAAGTCTTGTCATAAAGGAAATCCTCTTCCCTAATAACGACAGTTTCTTTCTTAGCCTCTTCTTTTTTATTGTCATCCTCTTTCTTGTCCTCAAAGAGGGAAATCCCTTCAAGATTTCCGAATCCAAGATCTCCTAATCCGTCAAGTAAGCCCATATTTCCTCTTTTCTGCCGTATTAGCGGCTAAACGGCAAATTCCTTAAATTGCAGACTTTCAACTGTAAATTACCGATGCAGAAGCACCCCTCGATATTTGTCGTCGATTATGAAACAGGCAGCTTAAATGAGCTCTTAAGTCCTACTATCCTGTTAAATACCGGTGCACCTTCCTTTGAATCCCTGAAATCCACTGTGAAGAATCCATTGCGCACAAACTGGAACGATTCAAAAGCCTTAGCCTCTTTAAGCGACGGTTCAAGATAACAGTCCTTAAGTACCGTAAGTGAATTCTCGTTTATGTTCATCTTTCCGGTCTCTTCATCATAGACTTCCTTGCCCTCTTCAATAAGGCTCTCATAAAGCCTTACCGTAGCATTAAAGGCTGTAGATGCATTCACCCAGTGAATGGTGCCCTTGACTTTGCGCTCCACTTCGCGTCCGTCCTGTTTTGTCTCGGGATCATATGTACAATGAACCGCAGTGATATTACCATTCTCATCCTTGTCACAGCCGATGCATTTTACAAAGTATGCATTCATGAGACGGACTTCATTTCCGGGGAAAAGCCTGTAGTATTTCTTGGGAGGTTCTTCCATGAAATCATTTCTTTCAATGTATAGTTCACGTCCGAAAGGAAGCTCCCTGGTGCCTAACGACTCATTCTCAGGATTATTGACTGCAGTAAGCATCTCAGTCTGACCCTCGGGATAATTATCGATTATGAGCTTAACAGGATCAAGTATTGCCATCACCCTTGGTCTGGAAAGCTTTAAATCTTCCCTTACACAGTATTCAAGCATCGCCATATCTGAAGAGGAGTTTGCCTTGCTCACACCTGAAAGCTCCACAAACCGCCTGATAGACTCGGGAGTATAGCCTCTGCGCCTGAGCGCCGCAACAGATACAAGTCTCGGATCATCCCATCCATCCACTACGCCATCCTCAACCAGCTTCTTTATGTAACGCTTTCCGGTGACTACTCCGGTCAGATACATCTTGGCAAATTCTATCTGCCTGGGAGGATGGGGATACTCAAGCTCCTGAACCACCCAGTTATACAAAGGCCTGTGATCCTCGAATTCAAGGGTACATATTGAATGAGTGATCCCTTCTATCGCATCCTCTATGGGATGTGCGAAATCATACATGGGATAGATGCACCATTTATCACCGGTATTGTGATGTGTCATATGTGCCACCCTGTATATAACGGGATCACGCATATTGATGTTCGGGCTGGACATATCGATCCTTGCTCTGAGCACAAGGCTTCCGTCCGCATGTTTTCCATCCTTCATCTCTTCAAAGAGACGGAGATTATCCTCTACGCTTCTGTCCCTGTTCGGATCGTTTTTGCCGGCTTCCGTGAGCGTTCCCCTGTACTCCTTTATTTCATCTGCAGAAAGCTCTGAAACATAAGCCTTGCCCTTTTTTATAAGCTTTACAGCAGCCTCATACATCTGATCAAAATAGTCGGAAGCAAAGAAAAGCCTGTCTTCCCAGTCAGCCCCCAGCCACTTGATATCTTCCTTTATGGCTTCTACGAATTCCGGCTTTTCCTTGATGGGGTTCGTATCATCGAAACGCATGTTGAACTTACCGCCGTATTCCTTAGCCAGGCCGTAATTTAAGATTATGGACTTTGCATGTCCGATATGAAGGTAGCCGTTGGGTTCAGGCGGAAACCTGGTATGTACGGTATCATAAACGCCCTCTGCCAGATCCTTATCTATCTCCACTTCAATAAAATTCCGGGATTTTTTTTCTGATTTAGTTTCTGATTCAGCCTGTGATTCAGCCCGTGATTTAGCTTCTTCGCTGTTAATGATCTCTTCTGCCATGATTTCTGTGTCCTCTGATGAATTAAATTATTACTGATACGGTATGTTACGGTCTGCTTTTTGCTTTCATCACCGCAATCTGCCTGAATATATTATCATAAAGAGAGTCTTTTTTCCACTATGTGTAAGCTGTTGGATAAAAAATAATACAAAAAACAGCTGTTTTCTGTTATGCTATCCATTGTGTGTCTGACATCAGGTATGGAATTCCTTATTGTGAATATGATCAATACTGTATAGCCAGATGAACACATTTGCGCTAAACATCTATGCAGCGCCGCATAAAACACGGCAGAAAGGAAGAAAAATGAAAAAAAGCAAGATTGCCGCAATCATAATTGCTGCGATAGCCTGCTTACTGGTGGCTATAACCTGTCTTTCAGGCATTTATACCATTACAGAATCACAGCAGGGCGTCGTATGCACTTTCGGACAGCCCACCGGAATAGCTACACCGGGGCTTCATTTTCGAATCCCCTTTGTACAGGAAGTGATCAAGGTAGACACTACGATCAAGGGTTTTGATGTAGGCTATACTACACAGGATGTCTACAATGATGACGGTGAATCAACTCCGGAATATACTTCTAATGCCGATTCCATGATGATCACGTCGGATTATAATTTTATAACCGTTGATTTCTACGTGGAATACCGTGTTACAGATCCCACAAAAGCAATATTTGCCTCGGAGGATCCTGAACTGATACTCAAAAATATCGTTCAGAACAGTGTGCGTACCACCATCGGTTCCTATACCGTCGATTCCGTGCTTACTACCGGAAAGAATGAGATACAGTCAAATATTTTTACCATGATAACCGAAAAGCTCGACACTTATGACCTGGGAATACAGCTGGTATCAATAAGTATGCAGGATGCCGAACCTCCCACAGTAGAGATTTCCGAAGCTTTCAAGGCCGTTGAAACCGCAAAGCAGGGAAAAGAAACAGCCGTTAATAACGCAAACAAATACCGCAACGAACAGATCCCTGCAGCAAACGCAGAAGCCGACAGGATCATCCAGGAAGCCGAAGCAACAAAGCAGGAACGCATAAACGAAGCTAACGGACAGGTTGCAAGATTCCTTGCCGAATATGATGAATATGTAAAATTCCCCGAGATGACCAAGCAGCGTATGTTCTATGAAGCAATGGAGTCCGTACTGCCCGGCATGAAGATTGTCATAGAATCTTCTGACGGAGATGTGCAGACTATACTGCCGCTCGACAGTTTCTCTGATCCAGACAGCAATGCCAGCAACGGCGGAACCATAAATAACAGCAGCAGTGATACTGACAGCAGTCTGCCGCAGACGATCGACGAGCTTATGGAAATGGAGGACTAAAGATAATGGATAACGGAAAAAAATCGGATAAAGTTGAAAAAGTAAAAGATGCAAACGCAGCAGCGGCAGGCATCATCAGAAAAATTGTGATCGCAATTGTATGCATAGTATTGTTGGTAGTACTCAAGTCATCCATAGTAGTGACTTTCCCCGATGAGTACCAGCTTATCAGAAGATTCGGAGAGGTCGTAAAGGTCACCACCGAGCCGGGATTAAGCTTCAAGGTGCCGATCATAGACAGTGCTACTCCCCTGCCCAACGAAATGCTGATATACGACCTGCCGGAATCGGATGTCATCACATCCGACAAAAAGACAATGATTGTGGATTCATATGTACTTTGGCATATAACGGACCCATTGCTCTTTGTTCAGTCCCTTAACGGCTCCACCAGAAATGCTGAAGCCAGGATAAATACCACGGTCTACAATGCAACAAAAGTGGTCATTTCATCCATGACGCAGAACGAAGTAATACAGTCCCGTGACGGCAAGCTTGATATCACCCTGGCTGAACCCAGCGACGAAGAAAGCGTATCTTCAAATGACATAGAAGTGGATGCTCCCGAGACAGTAGAGATCAAATCCCTTACAGAACTCATCATGGCACAGATTGATTCCAAGGAAACACAGTACGGCATCGTAATAGATACTGTAGATGTAAAGAAGCTTGACCTTCCCGAATCCAACAAGGAAGCCGTATATACCAGAATGATATCCGAAAGGGAAAATATCGCTGCACAGTATACTGCCGAAGGCCAGGAAGAAGCCCAGATGATAATCAACACCACAGACAGGGAGACTTCCATACTTAAGTCAACTGCATCAGCCCAGGCAGAAATACTCATTGCTGAGGGCGAAGCCGAATACATGAACATCCTTTCAGATGCATATTCGGATCCTGAAAAAGCTGAGTTCTACGCTTTTGTAAGGTCACTGGATGCATTAAAGGCTTCCATGAAAGGAAGCAAAGACAAGACCGTGATCCTGAGCGCTGACTCACCCATTGCAAGGATATTCTACGGTCAGTGATACCATAGATCGATAAATTAATTATTCAAAAGCCCCGCCGTGAAGGCGGGACTTTTCTTTTTGATCATTCTATTTATGCCATCAACTCAGCTTTTTGCACTCCGGCTCTCCAGATATATGAGCAGCACATTTACATCCGCCGGGCTGACACCGCTTATGCGGGATGCCTGACCCAGATTCTCCGGCTTGAATTCTTTAAGTTTCTGCCTTGCTTCAAGACGCAGGCTTGTGACCGCATCATAATCGATATCAGCCGGAATACGCCTGGTCTCCATCTTCTTGAAGTGCTCCACCTGCTGTTTCTGGCGCTTTATATACCCCTCGTATTTTACCTCTATATTGATCTGGTCGGTCACTTCATTAAAGAATTTATCCCTGCATTCTGAAGAAATAATGTCATAATGAGCTCTGCTTTCATAATCCCCGTCTCCTATGCTGTCAGTTTCTTCTGTTTCAGGAAATATATCAGCTTCAAATCTCCTGTATATTTCCTCACGTTCATTATCAAGTGCTGAAATCTTCTCATAATCAAGCTCCGGCCTGCATATAAGCTCCGCAAGCGATGTATTCTTTTTTACATCAGCCGAGCCTAAGGAGTTCAGCACATCACAGACGTTCCTTGACGCCCCCACATAAGTATCAAACATGCGCTGCTTTTCAGCTTCTATTATCATCCGTTTTTTTTCGGTATACTCATACTGTTCCCTGCTTATGAGACCGGATTCAAAACCGTATTTCCTGAGCCTTAAGTCAGCATTATCCTGCCTGAGCAGCAGTCTGTACTCGGCCCTGGACGTCATCATACGGTATGGTTCCCTGTTTTCTTTTGTAACCAGGTCATCTATAAGGACTCCGATATAGGCTTCGGAACGGTCCAGAATAAGAGGCTCCTTTTCTTCTATCATCCGCACCGCATTTATACCTGCTATAAGCCCCTGGGCAGCAGCTTCTTCATAACCGCTGCTTCCGTTGAACTGCCCTGCACAGAAGATTCCCTTTATTGATTTAAGCTCCAGCGAGAGCTTAAGCTGCCCGCACGCCAGGCAGTCATATTCAATGGCATAAGCGTTACGTACCATCCTGCAGTGCTCAAGACCGGGAACGGTCCTGTACATTTCCAGCTGCACATCTTCTGGCATGGACGAGCTCATACCTCCTATATACATTTCATTAGTATGAAGCCCTTCAGGCTCTATGAAAACCTGATGTCTCTCCTTATCCGCAAATTTAACTACCTTATCCTCTATGGACGGACAGTACCTTGGGCCTGTTCCCTCTATGATACCGGCATATATAGGAGAACGGTCCAGATTTGCCCGGATTATCTTATGGGTTTCTTCGTTGGTATATGTTAGATAACAGTCTGCCTGTTTAATCTGTACTGATTCAGGATCCGTAGAAAATGAGAATGGCACAACGCGTTCATCCCCGTGCTGCGGCTCCATCTTGCTGTAATCAAGGCTGCGTCCATCCATCCTGGCAGGTGTCCCAGTCTTAAACCGTCTGAGGGCAATACCATGCTCAATAAGAGATGCTGAAAGTGAATTTGCAGGCTGCAACCCGTTAGGTCCCGTATATATTATAGACTCTCCCGTCAGACATCTGGCCTTAAGATATGTACCACTGCAGATAATAAGCGCCTTGCACTCATAAAAAGCCCCTGTAGCAGTCCTTATGCCCTTTATGATGCTTATGCCGTCTTTATCTTCCGTTTCTATCTCACATACTTCTGCCTGCTTTATTACCAGATTATCCTGTTCCTCGAGAACATGACGCATAGCCCGTGTATATTCCTGCTTATCTGCCTGGGCTCTCAGAGAATGGACCGCAGGTCCTTTGGAGGCATTAAGCATTTTGGACTGTATAAAGGTCTTATCGATATTTCGTCCCATCTCCCCTCCAAGGGCATCCAGCTCCCTTACGAGATGTCCTTTTGAAGATCCGCCCACATTAGGATTGCAGGGCATAAGGGCAATAGAATCCACGCTTACGGTAAATATCACTGTCGATAATCCGTTCCTGCTGCACGCAAGCGCTGCTTCGCACCCTGCATGTCCCGCACCTATCACGCAGACATCCACTTTCTCGTGTATTTTATTTTTCAATACCGTATTTTCCATACTTATGATTCCTAACCTTCTGTATCAGTATATCTTAAGATTTTGTCTTTCTTCTGATCATATATCTTTACTGCCTACTTTATACATTATGCGCAGCCGCTTGGCTTCATTCGCCTTAAAACCGAATTTATTATAAAAGGGTTCCTTATCCGGCAGTGCAGACAGTTCAACAGCTATCTTTGTACCCTCTACTCCGTATGTATTTACAAAGTTTAATATTTCTTCTATAAGCAGGCTTCCTATCTTCCTGCCCTGGTATTCAGGTCTTACTATCACATCCTTGATATAATAGCACATTCCCAGGTCTCCTATCACTCTTGCCATTGCAACCGGCACTTCCCCATCATATACGGAAACTCTGAAAAGCGAATGTTCCATGGCAAGCCTCGTCTGCTCCAGAGAGGGGGCTGATGTCCAGACGGAATTCCAAAGCTCCAGAAATTCCTCGGCAGTAAGCATATTATATCTGACAGAAAGCCCTGATTCCGTCTCATATCCATTGGCGGTCTCTTCCGCTGCAGAGCCTTCCGGCTCGATGTCTTCTATTCCGGAGCTTTCCGCTGCAGGGCCTTCCGGCTCGATGTCTTCCATTCCGGAGCTTTCCGTTCCGGATACTCCCTCCGAATTTATGGCGACTACAGATATCGAGCTCGTTTCAGACTCATCTTCCACGGCGGTAATGCCGGTTTCAGCGCTATCGGCCGCTCCTGCAGACTGATTATATGAAGGTCCCACTTCAACAGAACCGGTATCTGCCGTTTTGGATATAGCGGTCTCATTTTCAAGCTCTGCCATTGCAGAAGTGATGCCCTCAGCCAAAAGCTCCATACACTCTTTTTCCTGAGGAATGTCCTTCCTTATATCCACACAGTTGGTCAGATGCAGGATATAGCCGCACAGTGCCATCACGACACAGCATACGCTCATTATCACATAGCACCTCACATACCAGTCCGTATGACGCTGAACCAGATATTCCATATATATTGCTCCGCCGAAACCGGCAATGAAGAAAACCCATATTATGGGATGATAGAATCTGAAACCGTTTCCCTTTACGGAACGAATACTGTAAAAGATAACCACAGCCAGAAAGCACAGTGCGGAGCCTACCTGGATGATGCTTACAAATCCGTTGCTCCTGAAATAAGAAGAATCATAGCGCATGCTGTCACAGACTACTTCAAGAGCCGACAGCAACAGCATGAACAGTATAAAAGTGGCTCCCTTGTAGCTGCCGACAAGCTGATAGTCAGGATTGCGCCTGATATAAAAAACTGAAGTCAGTAAAAATATAATAAAGAGTCCTGCAAAAAGAACAAAGTACACCGCCAGCCTGTATGTACCGCTGTTTACATCCTCAGCAACAAAAAACGGCAGATATGTCTGACCGGAAAGAGGGAATACCATCTTGCTCCGGGCTGCAGTTCCGAACCTGTCTGAAAGATATATTATGCCCATTCCCAGCGCTAATCCCGGAGAAAATGCATCCAGCAGCCTTCTCGTTCCACCTGAGCCTATAAGCCTGCCACACAAGACTGCCGTAAGCAGCGTTGCCAGAAGAATACCCGGCATATCATATGAACCATAGGAAAAATCACCTGCCCATAAAGAATAGAACGCATCTTCCGCACTCTTATACAGTTCAGAATGACTGTACCAGTGGATAGCTCTTCCGAAAAGCACTGAGAAAAATACCATGTACGGAAGACATACAAACATCACATATCTTTTTCCCCCATGTGAAACATGCAGCGAATAGGAAACAGAAAGCCACACAAACACTGCACATATAACTATCAGTGTGCTCCATCTTATCTGTGTATTTCCTATGAAGATTGCGACATTTTCCATATCTGCTTTAGCTGAAATCTATTCTGCTTCCTCTGTCTCCGGCATGGCTGTCGAAAAATATATTATATCGCTGACCATTCTCTCGCTGGACCAGTCAACAGGATTTACGGGATACCCGTTCATCACGAGCTCAGCAGTCTGTCCGCCGTCCAGGGCATAAGCTTTCTGACATCCGAAATCATACATATACTGGGCTATGCTTTCTATCCTGCCGCCATCCGGCGTTGCTTTTGTATGGTTGATATTCATCATAAAATAATGCAGCTCATCAATCTGTCCTATGGCTGACCTGGAATACCCCTCATGAACCTGTCCCAGTGCATAATAGCCGACATTCTGGATTTCCCCGTTATCCACCAGTACGGGGCCGAAGGAAACGGCAAAAAGGACATCGTTTGCTTCTATAAACTCGTTTACTTCGTCTGCATTTTTAAACTGTCCTGCCTTGGTAAAAAGCATCTCTCCGTCTGTGTTGAAATAACAGGTATCTGTAGTCCTAAGTTCTGCCCTGCACAGTTCCCGCTGATAGACACAGATACCATTTCCGCGGTACTTATAATAGTCTCCGTTAACTGCAAGTACAGCATTAGCCTGACGAGCCAGTGCAGAGGCCGTCTGTTCCACTGGCGAACCGAATGTATCCATGGAAAGTTTCCTGCGAAGCTGTGAAGGATCCAGGATCTTTACCTCCGCACAGGTACAATACTCGCCGTTTATGCGCTGCCTCCATGTGATAGCCAGTATTGTATCGTCACAGTAATAATTAATGTATGTTCCGTGCACGATCTTTATCGAAGGACTCCATGACAGCTCCTGATCACCCAGGAGTTCCCAGGCAGTGTCAACAACAGCCTGCACTTCTTCCGGATCATCCGTCTTGCCGAATAAAGCCTGATCAGGCGCCGGTCCCCAAAGCGCTTCTTCCGCAACAACGTAAGTCTTCGGAATATATATCACTTCACTCAGAGCATCACTCTTGGCATTTTCACAAAAAGTCCCTGTATTATCCGTGCCGCCGTTCAGCACATTCCTAAGCTCATCATCCATAACTATCTGCCATCTGCCCTCTGTATATTCCATTTCTATCTGCAGCAGGTCAAAGCTGTAAAAATAACTCTTTCCCCCGCCTACAACCGATTTTACGGCACGTTCATACATAAGGTCAGTAATACCGTCCAGATAATTGTTTTTCTCGTCATATACTTCATCCTTAGGATGTGACTGCACATAGTCATCAAGATTAGCCATGGTCTTAGCCTTCACATCCATTCCTGTGGAAGGCATATTGAAATATCTGACCTTCACATTCTGGCTTGCCCTCAGGCCTTTGACCAGAGGCTCTCCTATCATTTCATAGCTGTAGCCTGCCCGCAGTTTTTCGATATAGCATTCTTCCAGATCATTTTCCGGTATCATTTCCACGCCATAAGCGGCCCTGGAATCCGTCAGTGCATGTGCCGCTTCGTAATCTTCCAGGCAGATATCCGTAAAGAATTCGTTCACAACCGCCTTTGGATCACCCTCAGGATGAAGGGATACAGTCCCGGCATACGGTGCTATGACAAAAAGATACACAGATGCGAAGGACACTATGATCCCTGAGGCAGCAGCAAAAAATCTTATTTTTTTCTTTATGGATAAACGCAAAACGATGATAAAAGAAAGCAGCGCCAATATTCCGAGCGCATAGACATACTGCCTGATCTCAGAAGGAATCAAGGCAAAAGTTCCCTGAATATTCAGCAGAGCCTCTGCCAGTATCAGCATTATTGCGGAATATAATCTTTCCATAAACCCCTATAGCAAATCACATCCCGGACTGCTTAAAAAACCCCGCCCGTAATTGATATTAAGAGAAACGCAACTTTGTTATTTTATCATAATTGCATTTTATTTTCACTTTACAAGCCATAAATTAATGACTAAAATAAATCTGTAAATCTTTTATACACGCAAAAGATGCTCAGAAGCACTTATGCGCAGCCGCAATGTGCGGCAGAAAGGGGAAAAATGAAATCAAAATTGACAATGTTGGCAAGTGCTGTCCTGCTGCTCATAGTGGGTGTAGCTATGATAATCTACCCCACCGCATTCGTAACTGTAACGGTTAAGGTTGTCGGTTGCGTACTTGCAATAATCGGACTTGTGGGTATCATTACCACGGTGATAGCCAAAAACTTCGGAGTATCCGGCATAACAACCATCGTAGGTTCAGTAGTTTCCATGATCATTGGCGCAGTCATTTTCTTTAAGCCGGAGCTTCTGACCACATACACTCCTTACGTAATCGGCGGACTGATCAGTATCTATGGAATAATAAATCTGATACACTGTTTTGACATAAAGAAGAATACGGACAGGAACTGGGCTGTACCTCTTGCCCTGTCTGCAGTAACGATTCTTGCCGGAATCATCATAATTCTGTTCGTAGCTCTTTATACCGCTCTTGTCATGGATATACTGATCTGCATTGCCGGTATCATTGTTGTATACAGTGCCGGCGTAAGCATCTGGATCAACCTTATGAGAAAGACAAAGAAAGACGAATAAGGAATGATAAGATAGGATAATAAAAGCTGCAGGCGATCCGCCTGCAGCTTTTTGATATATAATAATATTTTCTTCTTTTACCTTCCGTTCAGCTTCTCAATGATCTTAGGCAGTTCCTCGTCTACAATATCATTGTCCAGCTGGCAGGTACCGGCATTGGCATGACCGCCGCCACCGTAAGACAGGCACAGATCACCAATATTAACCTTTGAAGCCTTGTTGATAATGGACTTGCCTATCATAACAGCCGTATTCTGCCTTCGGAAGCCCCACGCCACATGGACGCTCATCTCTACTTCAGGCCACATAGCATAAACCATGAACCGGTTTCCTGTATAGATGGGATCCTCTTCGCGGAGATCCACAACAGCTACCCTGTCATATATCTTGGTGACTTTCTTAAGCTGCGCCTTGAAAAGTTCCTGCTGTTCAAAGTACATATCCACTCTTTCCTTTACATCCGGAAGAGCCAGAACATCCTCGATGGAATGATCAACACAGTAATCAATAAGTTCCATCATAAGGTCATAATTTGATATTCTGAAGGAATGGAATCTTCCAAGTCCTGTCCTTGCATCCATAAGGAAATTCATAAGAACCCAACCCTTAGGATCAAGTATTTCGTCACGGTTAAAGTCAGCACTGTCGCCTTTGTCAACTGCTTCCATTATCTCATCGGAAACCCTGACAAATTTTTCTTTGCCGCCATAATAATCATATACAACCCTGGCAGCAGACTTTGCATCACCATCGATAATAAATCTGCCTTCCCAGTTCTTGTCCTTACACCTCTCCAGCTCACTTTCGTGGTGGTCAAATGCTATGCCTACCCTGTCATCAAAAGGAAGGTTAGTGGTAATGTCGTTAGACGTGATGTCTATCTTGCCGTCCTGAACATCCTTGGGATGAACAAACTTGATCTCATCTATAAGATCGATCTCTTTCAAAAGCATCGCACAAACAAGTCCGTCAAAGTCGCTTCTTGTAACCAGTCTTTTTTTCATGCCCTCTCCGTTCCGGGTAGAACCCCTCATTTATTATATCTGCGCAACAGCGTAAAACACCACTGTATCTGCACATCAAAATCTTGTTTATTTTAACATTATTTTTTTATTATATCAAGAATGTTATGTTAACGTTCACAGCTTATTTACAAAAACACTCCCCCCGAATCACTGTTCTGACAGTGCAGGATCTGTGTACTCTTCTATAAGCGCATATACGTCATCAAGCCCCTGCTTTGAAACCGATGAAAAAGGTATCAGCACATCTCCCGGCTTAAGTCCAAGGGTTTCACGCAGCATCTTTTTATGCTTCTCTAACTGGCTCCTCTTTATTTTGTCAGCCTTTGTGGCGATTATCACCGGTCTGTACCCCTGATATGTGACCCACTCATACATCTGCTGGTCATTCTTGCCCGGCTCATGCCTTATGTCGATCAGCAGGAACACAAGCTTAAGCTGCTTCGATGTATGAAGATAATTCTCAACCATGCGCCCCCATTTGGCAGCTTCAGTCTTTCCTGCCTTGGTATAACCGTATCCCGGAAGGTCCACAAGGTAAAAATCTTTATTGACATTGTAAAAATTTATGGTCTGCGTCTTGCCCGGTTCTGAACTGGTACGGGCCAGTGACTTCCGCTGGACAAGGGAATTGATCAGTGAGGACTTGCCCACATTGCTCTTACCCGCAAAGGCAAATTCCGGAAGTTTATTTTCCGGCAGCGTGCTTGTTACTCCGCATACACATTCCAGTTCTACGTTCTTAATCTTCATACAAAAGCTCTTTCAACCACTTCATCCATATGCTTCACGAATACCAGTTCCATTCCGTCAAGTATCTCCGCATCTATTTCTTCAACATTGCGGCGGTTTTCATCTGGAAGAAGAACAGTCTTAATACCTATGGTCTTGGCAGCCAGGATTTTTTCCTTGAGTCCGCCTACCGGCATAACATTTCCCCTGAGGGATATCTCGCCTGTCATGGCAATCTTTCTGTCCACCTTCTTTCCGGTAACGGCAGAAAGTATGGCTGTAGCCATGGTGATCCCGGCACTTGGTCCGTCCTTAGGTACGGCGCCTTCCGGAAGATGCACATGTATGTCATGGTTTTGGAAAAACTCCTTTTCCACATTCCACTTTGGTGCCACCGACCTCACATAGGAAAACGCAGCCATGGCCGATTCCTTCATAACATCCCCAAGCTGACCGGTAAGGGAAAGTTCACCTTTTCCTGGCAGGATATTTACCTCTACCTGCAGCGTTGTGCCGCCGACCGATGTCCATGCAAGCCCCCTTGCGATGCCCACTTCATTCTTCTTGTTCATCTGTTCAGGCGGGAATTTTATCTTGCCGAGGTATTTTTCAAGGTTCTTTGCCGTAACCGTTATCTTTTTTGCGTTCTTATTCTCAAGTATCTCAACAGCTGCTTTCCTGCAGAGCTTGGATAGCTCCCTCTCAAGCTCACGGACGCCCGCTTCCCTGCAGTAGCACTCGATTATCTTTTCTATCGCACTGTCGGCAATCTTAAGCTGTGAAGGCTTCACACCGGTCTTTTCATAAGTCTTTTTTACCAGATGCTCCTTGGCAATATGGAACTTCTCGTTATTGGTATAGCCGGCTATCTCAATTATCTCCATACGGTCCAGAAGAGGTCGTGGTATTCCTTCCTCATCATTTGCTGTAGCGATGAAAAGGACATCTGAAAGATCCTGGGAAAGCTCCACATAATGATCCCTGAAGTTCTTATTCTGCTCTGAATCCAGTACTTCCAGCATAGCAGACGCAGTGTCTCCCCTGTAGTCCTGGCTCATCTTGTCAATCTCATCAAGAAGCATAAGAGGGTCCTTGACGCCTGCACTCTTTAAACCCGCAGAAATACGTCCGGGCATTGCACCCACGTAAGTCTTCCTGTGCCCCCTGATCTCTGCCTCATCCCTTACGCCGCCAAGGCAAATGCGCACATATGGCTTTTCCGTAGCTTCGGCAACAGACCTGGCTATTGAAGTCTTGCCTGTTCCGGGCGGTCCCACAAGACATAGTATAGCTGCATCAGACTTTCCCGTAAGAGTCCTTACGGCAAGATATTCAAGAACACGTTCTTTAACATCCTTCAGCCCGTAATGATCCCTGTCCAAAATCTGCTTGGCTTTTTTTATATCGATCACATGGTCATAGCCTTCTGACCTCTTATCCCACGGAAGCTCAAGGAGCGTCTCTATATATGCCCGCTCCATGGCACCTTCCTGGCTCATACCGCCATTCTGTTCAAAGTGGCGGATTTCCTTCTTAAGCTTGGCCTTGACCTCATCTGACGCTACCAGTTCTTCTGCAGCTTTCTTGTACTGTTCGACCTCTGAGACCTCATCCGGGTCATCATTAAGCTCGCTCTGGATGTAGCTGAGCTGTTCGCGGAGTATATACTCCCGCTGATGCTCGTCTACCTGCCTTGATATCTGCTCACTGATCTCCTTTCTGGCATTCATTATGCTCTTTTCATTTGAAAGCAGTCCTATGAGTTTTTTGCATCTGAGTTCAAGATCGACTGTCTGCAGTATATTCAGCCTATCCTTTTCCTCTAAAGGAAAGTTTGAACAGATATCGTTAGTAAGCACATCCAGATCCCTGATCTTCCTGATGCGCTTCAGCTCCCTGCTACCGGGAGCGCCGTATTCCCTGAGAAGCTGCTCGCCGGCTCCTATTACCAGGCGTCTCAAAGCCTCTGCCTTTATTGCATCATCTATCGAAAGATCACTGTATTCCTCAACATGACCGACGAAATATGCCGGATAATCTTCGAAATCAGTAAGCATAGCACGCTGCAGTCCGGCCACCTGTACCCGTACAATTCCGTTATCCTGCCTGATGACCTGAGTGGTCTTTGCAATCGTACCTATACATCCGTTATGAAGGACTTCCGGTATCTTGCTTTCTTCATCATCATTTTCCAGAGGATCTTTCCCGCCTGTGAGCATAACCATTACTTCAGCAATGTCAACCTCTTTGCTCTTCTTTTCCGAAATTTCACTAAGAAGGAAAAAGCGGCCGTCTGAAAGCATAGCAGCCTCTACAGCCCTTATGGCCCGTTTGCTGTCCAGGTCAAACTGCATGGAGCTTCCGGGGAAAAGAACCAGGTTCTTTACCACAATAACAGGAATCTCCTCCGGAGCTATTATCACATTCTCCACATTCTTTGCTTTTTTTGTTTTATCACTTTTTTTATTTGACATTTTTCCTTAAAATTCAGGAAAGACCGCCGCGGCGGTCTTATTCCCACGGATATTCCATCCGTATTATTCAGCTATCCGGCATGCATGCAGCAATTCACTGACCTATGCATCCTTCTTCAGTTTCTTCTTCATGTCAGACTTCTGATCCGACCTTACCACCGAAGGCTTTTCCGTACCCTCAACTGCTTCTTTGGTAATTGTGCACTTCCGGATCGTATCATCGGACGGGATCTCGAACATCACATCCATCATGATATCTTCCATTATGGACCTTAAGCCCCTGGCTCCGATTTTTCTTTCAAGGGCTTTCGCAGCAATAAGCCTTACAGCATCCTCGTCGAACTCAAGCTCCACATCATCCAGGTCAAAAAGACTCCGGTACTGCTTTATCAGCGCATTCTTAGGTTCGGTAAGTATCCTTACCAGCGCATCCTCATCCAGCCCTTCCAGCGTCACATTTATGGGCACTCGGCCGATAAATTCTGGAATAAGACCGAACTTGGTCAGATCCTGTGGTGTCACGGATTTAAGCAGCTCCGATACTTCGGCATTATTCTGTGAAGTAATGTCAGCCTTGAAGCCTATTGCCTTTTTATTAAGCCTCTCACCGATTATCTTGTCGAGTCCGTCGAACGCGCCGCCGCAGATAAAGAGTATGTTTGTAGTATCTATCTGTATCAGCTCCTGATGCGGGTGCTTACGCCCCCCCTGCGGAGGAACGGATGCAATAGTGCCCTCAACAATCTTTAAAAGAGCCTGCTGAACACCTTCACCGGATACGTCCCTGGTGATGGACACATTCTCGCCCTTTTTCGTGATCTTATCAATCTCGTCGATATAAACTATACCATGCTCCGCGAGCTTTACATTGTAATCGGCAGCCTGGATCAGCTTGAGCAGGATATTCTCCACATCCTCACCCACATAGCCGGCTTCGGTAAGCGTAGTAGCATCAGCTATCGCAAAAGGCACGCCGATTATCTTGGCAAGTGTCTGCGCCAGATACGTTTTTCCGGAGCCGGTAGGACCTATCATAAGTATGTTGCTCTTCTGGAGCTCCACGCCGTCATATTCACCGGACTTTTTGCCGTTCTTTTCTTTTCTGAGGCTTTCGGCAAGTATTCTCTTATAGTGGTTATACACAGCCACGGCAAGAGTCTTCTTTGCGTCATCCTGCCCTATGACATAATCATCGAGAAAATGCTTGATCTCAACAGGCTTAAGGAGTTTAAAGTCATCACCAAAGCCCTCGCCTAAACCGAGCTCTTCCTCATCCTCATCATCAAATTCCTCATTTATGATGCCCTGGCAGGTTTCCACGCACTCATCACAGATATATATGTCATTAGGTCCTGCAATGATCTTTCGAACAAGCTCCTGATTCTTTCCGCAGAAAGAACACCTGATCTTTCTGGGATCCATTGATTTAGCCATTATTTCTTATCCTTCTTATCATCTGTACCCGGACGCTTATCTATAACTTCGTCAATAAGTCCGTATTCCATTGCTTCCTGTGCTGACTTCCAGTTATCACGGTCTGTCGCACTTACAAGTTCTTCGTATGTACGTCCACAGTTTTCAGCAAGGATACGGTTCATCTTTTCCTTGGTCTGTATGATATGCTTTGCAGCTATTTCGATCTCAGTAGCCTGTCCCTTTGTACCGCCAAGAGGCTGATGTATCATTACCTCCGCATTTGGAAGCGCATATCTTTTGCCCTTTGTACCGCCGGCAAGCAGGAAAGCGCCCATGCTGGCAGCCATTCCGATACAAGTTGTGCACACATCACATCTGATAAAATGCATGGTATCATAAATAGCCATACCTGCAGTCACCGATCCGCCGGGGCTGTTGATATAAAGCTGTATATCCTTATCGGGATCCTCAGCCTCCAGGAAAAGCATCTGTGCCACTACCAATTGGGAAGTAACATCAGTAACTTCACCACCCAGGAATATGATCCTGTCCTTTAAAAGCCTTGAGAAAATATCATAGGATCTCTCGCCACGGCTGGTCTGCTCCACGACCATAGGCACAAGATCATTGTAAATAGTTGACTCCATAATAGCAACCTCCTAAAAATATAACTATTAATCAAATATCATTCCTCAACAGCATTCTCAACTACTACCTCAAGAGCCTTCTTGATCCTGATATCCTTTCTGAAAGCTTCGATCTCACGCTTTGAGAGCATATTTCTTACTTCATCCACTTTCATCTTGTAGTTTTCAGCCATTTCCTCGAGTTCCTTTGTAAGTTCTTCCTCGGAAACTTCGATATTTTCTGCATTTGCAACTGCTTCCAATGCAAGACGGGATCTGATACGCTTCTCAGCCTGAGGTCTTGTCTGCTCAAGCATAAGATCCTGGTTAAGACCTGTATACTGATAATACTGCTGGATGCTCATCCCCTGCATCATAAGTCTCTGGCTGAACTCATCAAGCGAACGGCGTGCGTCAGTCTCGATCATTGCCTCAGGAACATCAACTGTCATGCCCTCAACCAGCTTCTCTATAACAGCAGACTCTTTCTTCTCCTTTGCCTCTGAAGCTTTCTTCTCCTCAAGCTTCTTGCGGATGTCAGCCTTGTACTCGTCTACGGAATCAAAACCTGCATCATCTGCAAATTCCTCATCAAGCTCAGGAATCTCCTTCTCCTTTACCTCATGAAGCTTGCACTTGAATACTGCAGCCTTGCCCTTAAGATGCTCAGCCTGATAATCCTCAGGGAATGTAACATTTACATCAAACTCATCACCGGCCTTGTGTCCGATGATCTGCTCTTCAAAACCGGGGATAAAAGCACCTGAACCGATGGTAAGCGGATGATTCTCAGCCTTGCCACCCTCAAATGCCACACCGTCAAGGAAGCCTTCAAAGTCGATTATTGCCTGATCGCCGTCCTTAACCTCACGGTCAACAGCTACCATTCTTGACTGGTCTTCCCTTTCCTTGTTGATACGTTCTTCAACATCCTCGTCTGTTACATCTGAAGAAATCTTCTCGATATGAACGCCCTTATACTCGCCTATCTCTGCAACAGGGTTAAGTGCTACTGTCGCTGTGAAGATGAAAGGCTTTCCTGACTCCATCTGTACAACATCGATATCAGGTGAAGAGACTATTTCTTCTTCGGAATCATTGTATGCATTCTCCCATGCCTCAGGGATGCAGATATTTGCAGCATCAGCATAGAAAACATCCTTGCCATACATCTTTTCCATAACCTGACGGCTTACCTTACCCTTTCTGAAACCGGGAATGCTTATCTTATTCTTATTCTTCTGAAAAGCCTTCTCAACAGACTTCTCAAACTCTTCAGCGGGTATCTCCACTGTAATCTTGGCCATATTCTTTTCCAGTTTTTCGATTGAAGTATTCATTTACAATTATTCCTCCTGAACTTTTCTCCGGGCACAGCTTACAATCTGCCCATACCCGCACACATACTATGACATTATAACACAATGTTTTTTTTTATTCCACATAAAATATCATTTACTTAAACGTCCCGAATATAGACCACAGAGAACGCTGCTCCCCCGGACTACATGTGAGAAGTTCCAGACAGTTAATAAGTAAAACTTCCCACTAACTGAACTACTTAGAACGACACTCGCAATTGCGCCGGAACAATCACGATGCGTTGTTAGCCGAGGGGAAATCCAG
>OCVV012873471.1_pt1 | contig 20816 bp, 17 predicted proteins | sample 1539721 | NCBI WGS metagenome assembly OCVV01 (sample SAMN02144230, study PRJEB22623) | gut metagenome | biome: sheep rumen | host: Ovis aries | place: New Zealand
TTTTTGGTAGTCACTCCTGTAGCTCCGTCTGTCGGTGTGGAACCGATGATGCGTGGAGGGTCGTCATCATACCATCCTCCGTCAGGCTGTCCCATACGGGCACAACTGACAATAGCGCATACAGCACAGACGATATATAGGAGTTTCTTCATACGTTCAATTTCAATAATTGTTCAATATGCTCGCGCGAATTGCTCAGACGGGGCACCTTGTTTTGGCCTCCCAACTTACCGCGCAGTTTCATCCAATCGGAAAATAGTCCCTGGCGGGCCTGTATCAGTTCGAGAGGTTGCAGGGTGATATTCTTAAAGCGCTTTGCCTCGTAGTCGCTGTTCACCTCCTGCAATTTCTTATCCAACAATTGCGCAAACTGCTGGAGGTCCTGTGGGGGCTTGGAGAACTCGATGAGCCACTGATGGCGACATTTGGCACTGGCATCCATAAACACTGGGGCAGCGGTATATTCCAGCACCTCAGCACCTGTCTGCTGACAGGCATAGCTGAGTCCCTGCTCGGCATTATCCACAATGAGCTCCTCACCGAAGGCATTGATAAAACTCTTGGTACGCCCGGTGATGACAAACTTATAGGGGTTCGTAGAAGTGAAACGAATGGTATCTCCTATTTTATAACGCCACAATCCACACGAGGTAGAGATGAGCATGGCATAGTTCTTATCCTTCTCAACACCCCACAAAGGAACGATGTTCCCCTCGTTTCCCATTTCCTCAAACTCGTAGAACACCCCATAGTCCAACATCAGCAACATAGCCTTGTCGGCTGGGTCGTCCTGCAAACCGAAGAATCCCTCTGAGGCATTATACGTTTCCATATAATGCATCCGAGGCGAAGTAATCAGTTGCTCATATTGTTTGCGATAGGGCGTAAAGGCTACACCGCCATGGAAGAACACCTCGAGATTGGGCCATACCTCTTCCAAATGGGTCTTGCCTGTGATTTCCATCATACAGTTCAAGACGGAGAGCATCCACGAGGGCACACCTGAGATATTCGTCACATTCTTGTTCATCGCTTCACGGGCGATACGCTCGCGCTTCACTTCAAAATCCTGAAGCAGGGCTGTCTGTTTTTTAGGTACACGAACCAAATTGGCCAGCGGATTGATATTCTCAATCAGGATAGCACTCAGGTCGCCTACCAACGAACCAGGCAGGTTATAATTGGGGGAATGACTGCCTCCCAGTATCAGGGCACGGCCGTCAAACAACCGACTCTTAGGATTGTTTCTCAGATACAGGGCCACTGAGTCAAAACCGCCGGCATAGTGAATCTTCTGCAGACCTTCAGAACTGACAGGAATAAACTTAGACTTATCGTTGGTCGTACCGCTTGATTTGGCATACCATTTCACACGACCTTTCCATAGGATGTCCGACTCACCATGACGCATACGGTCAATCTGTTCCTTGAGTTCTTCGTAGGTATTTACAGGACTGTGCTTGGCAAAGTCATCATAGCCCTTCATCGCAGAAAAGGCAAACTTCCTTCCATATTCCGTATCCTTAGCGGACTGAATCAAATGATTCAATACCTGACGCTGCAACAGTTCACCTTGTGTCTGATGCTTCTCCAGATCCCGCATACGGGGCTCAAAAATATATCTAACTAAACTTGTAATGCTCATCGTTATATGTTCTACAACGTGCAAAAGTAATGTAATTCAGATGAACTACCAAATAATTTAATTATTTTTATTTGGCTACAGCCTCTGCAAAAGCTGCTTCTTCCGCCTCGGCAATGATTTCCTCTCGTGTCTTTTCATGCTTCTTGGCTGAAATATCATCCAAAGAGAATTCATCATCTGCTTGAACTGCGGGCTGTGGACTGTTAGCTATTGGCGCAGCATTGTCAACTGCTGATTCTTTCGGATCTTCGAAATCCTCAGGCACACTGACTGGCTCTTCTTCCATCTTGGTACGCTCGGCTTTAGCACCGAAAATGGCATCAATAAACTGAGGCTCACGACGCAAGCGCTGCAAAGTCTCCTTACTTGCCAATTGCTGACTCTCTTTCTTGGAATAGCCCTTACCTGAACCTCCTTCCACGCCCTCTATCATTACCTGATAAACGAAGATAGGACTATTGTGCTCATCAACCGACTGCTCCAACTGGCTGAACTCCAGTTTGACACGGTTTTTCTGACTCCATTCCAAGAGTTTCGACTTGAAATTGACTTCCTTATAAGCCATCTTGTCAATATTGATCAACTGCTTCAGGATGCGCTTCTCCATGAATTTCATGCAGGCAGAATAGCCTCGATCAAGATATATCGCACCGACTAACGCTTCGAAGGCATTACCTCCCATATAACTATTGTGCGATGTAGCCTGACCAGACATCGTGACCATCTGTGTGATACCCATCTCCTTTGCCAGTTTTCCCAGTGTTTCGCGCTGTACCAGTTTGGAACGGGCATTGGTGAGAAAACCCTCGCGCTTACCCTCGAAATGACGGAAAACAATATCGCCGACTACGGCATCAAGGATAGCATCACCCAGAAATTCCAGTCGCTCGTTGTTCAATGGACGCCCTTTTTCATTACGCTTCTTCACACTCTTATGCATCAGAGCCTGCTTGTAGAGCTGAATGTTACGAGGATAGAAGCCCAAGACACGGTATAAAGAAGAATAAAGCTCCTTCTCCTTGCGGAAAGGGAGCCTTATCCTATCGATAAAGTTTGAATTATTCAGCATACTTTTTGAATACTACACAAGCGTTGTGACCTCCGAAACCGAAAGTGTTGCTCAGTCCTGCACGGACCTCACGCTTCTGTGCCTTGTTAAAGGTAAAATTCAAATTGTAGTCAATTTCCTCGTCCTTGTCATCCTCTTCATGATTGATAGTAGGAGGAATGATGTCGTTCTTGACAGCCAGAAGGGTAGCCATAGCCTCAACAGCACCGGCTGCACCCAACAGGTGACCAGTCATTGACTTAGTGGATGAGATATTCAACTCGAAGGCGTGCTGACCAAAGACTTCCTTGATAGCCTTCGCTTCAGAAATATCACCTACATGGGTAGAGGTACCATGCACGTTGATGTAATCGATATCCTCAGGTTTCATACCTGCATCCTCCAATGCATTCTGCATCACAAGTTTAGCACCCAGTCCCTCTGGATGTGAAGCAGTGATATGATGAGCGTCAGCACTCATACCAGCTCCTACCATCTCACCATAAATCTGGGCTCCACGTGCCTTGGCATGCTCCAGTTCCTCGAGAATCAAGCAACCAGCACCCTCGCCCATGACGAAACCATCACGACTGGCACTGAATGGACGACTGGCCTTTTCGGGCTCGTCGTTGCGAGTAGAAAGTGCCTTCATGGCATTGAAACCACCCACACCTGTCTCACAGATAGCAGCTTCTGCACCGCCAGCTACAATCACGTTAGCCTTACCCAAACGAATCAGGTTAAAGGCATCAGCCAGTGCATTCGAAGAAGAAGCACAGGCAGAAGCGGTGATATAGTTGGGACCATGGAAACCATACATGATGGAAATCTGACCTGCAGCAATGTCTGCAATCATCTTAGGAATGAAGAAAGGATTGAACTTTGGTCCGTCCTCACGGTGTGATCCGTAATAAGTGACCTCCTCCTCGAACGTCTTGATACCACCGATACCTACACCGAAGACAACACCGATACGATTCTTGTCCTCTGCCTCCAAATCCATCTTGCTATCCTCGACAGCCTGCTTGGCAGCGATGATGGCAAGCTGGGTATAGCGATCCATCTTGCGGGCTTCCTTACGGTCAATATAATCACTTACGTTCAGATTCTTCACCTCGCAGGCAAACTGCGTCTTGAACTTAGAAGCGTCAAAAAGGGTGATAGGAGCAGCTCCGCTCTTACCAGCCAACAGTGCCTCCCAAGTTTCCTTAGGATTATTTCCTACTGGAGTAACAGCACCAAGACCTGTTACTACAACTCTTTTTAATTCCATAAACTATTTTTAAAGCATAATGGTTGCTTCGAAACTGGAAGCAACCATTATGTCTAATTCTTAAATTATTTTGCGTTCTCCTCGATGTATGCGATAGCATCACCAACGGTACCGATCTTCTCAGCCTTATCGTCTGGGATAGAAATACCGAACTCCTTCTCGAACTCCATGATGAGCTCTACAGTATCCAGTGAATCAGCACCCAGGTCGTTTGTGAAACTAGCCTCTGGCTTTACCTCTGCTTCGTCAACACCAAGTTTGTCTACGATAATTGCCTTTACTTTGCTTTCAATTTCTGACATAATTTTGTACTTTAATTGTTAATAATTTGATTTCTAATTTAAATGTGCGCGACCACAAATGCGGCTTAGCGGGTGCAAAGTAACTAAATTTTAATGAATTACGCAAATAAAATTTATAAAAAAGCATGTTTCACTGCACAAACTACTATAAATTGTGCATAAAATCATACCTTTTCGACTTGATTTTGTAAACCCTACACGTCAAAATGCTCTCTCCTGAGGGGGTAATGATTACGTAAATGCTCAAAATTCGAAGGGTTAGCCTTCAGTGCCGCACTATCAGTCAACGGATTATACAGTTCCAGTGGATTTCCTGTATAAGGGAAGTCGGCTGGCAGTTTGGGGGGCAACACTTTTTCTGGTACGGGCAAATGGAAATGCCGACAGAATGAAGCTATCACCATATTATCGGCATTGGCTTTGCCGTCGGCTGAATAACCGGCAATGTGGGGAGTTCCGATAAAAACACGCTCGAGGAGCTGTCGGTTCAGTTGGGGTTCGCCTTCCCAAACATCCAGAACGGCATCGCGCACCCTCCCCTCTTCCAAGGCCGACAACAAGGCATCATTATCAACTACCGGCCCTCGACTGGTGTTTATTATATAAGGTACACGAGGTAGCTTTCTGAAGAATGCTTCATCGGCTAAGTGCCAGGTGGCATATTCTCCCTGACGGGTCAGAGGAACGTGGAAGGTGATGATGTCTGCTTCTTCTGCTATCTTTTCAAAAGACACAAATTCAGGATTACCAAGGGGCGGGTCGCATATCAGCACACGCATGCCCAAGCGCTCAGCAACCTTCCTGACCTTCGACCCTACATGCCCACAACCTACTATGCCAATGGTAGAATCGCAGAGCGAAACTCCCTTCTCCTGTTGTAAGAGCAACAAGACCGATTCTACATACTGTGCGACAGAAGCCGCATTGCACCCTGGACAACTGGTCCACTCGATGCCATTCTGCTCCAGATAGTGAGCATCTATATGGTCGAAACCGATGGTAGCCGTCGCAACAAACTGTACCTTACTGCCTTTTAGCAATGCTTCATCACAACGCGTACGGGTTCGCACTATCAGGGCATCGGCATCCTTCACGTCAGAAGCCGTTATAGCAGCTCCGTTCAAAGCTACCACCTCATCAGCCAAAAGATGCAGTTTCTCTTGGATAAAAGGTATTTTATCATCAACAATTATCTTCATATTGGGCACAAAGATACAAAATATATTTAAATTATGAACTATGAATTATGAACTATGAACTATTTTTCGTATCTTTGCACTCAACTACAAATAGAATATGCAAATGTCGTTTACAAAAAAGGTTAATCAAATTTTCATTCAGGCAATTCGTGACTATCATCTCAAAGATGATGTCAATACTCCGATTTCCAATCCCTATGAAAATGGAACCATAGAGTTTGACCTCTATTCTAAGTGCTGGATAGATACGGTTCAGTGGCATCTGGAGGATATTATCCGTGATCCGCATATCATCCCTGCTGATGCATTGGAACTGAAGCGCCGTATTGACCGCAGTAATCAGGACCGTACCGATTTGGTAGAACAGATAGATACGTATTTCCGTCAGATTTATCAGGAGGTAAAACCACTGCCTGATGCGCGTCTGAACACAGAGAGTCCGGCATGGGCTGTCGACCGCCTGTCGATTCTTGCCTTGAAGATTTGGCACATGCAGGAACAGGTAGATCGAAAAGATGCCGATGAGGCTCATATCTCGAAATGCCAAGCTAAACTGGATGTATTAAAAGAACAGCAGGTTGATTTGAGCACATCTATCGACCAACTGCTGGAAGATATTGAGGCTGGTCGCAAATACATGAAGGTATATCGCCAGATGAAGATGTATAATGACCCTGCCACCAATCCTATTTTATATAAGAAGTGAAAAAGGAGCATATACTCGTTATCCGCTTTTCTGCTCTGGGCGATGTGGCTATGACCGTACCTGTAATATGGTCACTGGCTCACCAGTATCCTGATGTACGCATCACGGTACTGAGCCGTAATTCCTCACGCCCCTTGTTCGAAGACCTGGCACCCAACGTAGGATTCATGGGAGCCGACCTGAAACGCGAATATCGTGGCATCAAGGGCCTCAACGCCCTCTATCGCCGACTGACTGCCAAGCAGTTTACGCATGTGGCTGACTTGCATAACGTGCTGCGCTCAGAGTTCCTGCGCATGCGCTTTAACCTGGGCAGTTTCCGAGTGGAACATATCGACAAGCATCGCAAGGGGCGTCGCCGACTCATTTCCGGCAATAGCAGACTGTTGGAACAGCAACCCACCTCATTTGATAACTATACCGACGTGTTAGAGAAACTGGGTTTCCCTGTCAAAGTCGATTTCCGAAGCATTTTCGGAGAAGGCAAGGGTGATTTAACCCAACTCCCAACTCTCAACGCTCAAAGGCTACGGGTAGGCGAGCAGAGCTCGGGAATGCTCTCAACGCTCAACATCGGCATCGCTCCCTTTGCAGCCCATCAGGGGAAGGTCTATCCACCCCATCTGATGCAACAGGTGATAGAGCTGCTGACACAGCAATATCCTGAGGCTCGCATTTTTCTCTTTGGACGTGGACAACAGGAAGAAGAGTGGTTCAGCAAGTGGTGCCAGCAATATCAACAGTGCACCTACGTAGGCCATATCGTTGAGAATATGCGACAGGAGCTCATCCTCATGAGCCACCTGGATGTTATGCTCTCTATGGACTCTGCCAATATGCATTTGGCTTCACTCGTGGCCACACCAGTGGTCAGCGTCTGGGGAGCCACCCATCCATACGCCGGCTTCATGGGTTGGAACCAGAAAGTCGAGAATGCCATCCAACTGGACCTTGACTGCCGTCCTTGCAGCATCTTCGGACAGAAACCCTGTCGGCGTGGCGACTATGCTTGTCTGAACAATATCAAACCAACGACTATCGTTGAGAAAATTAATTCAATATTACTCACTAAACAAAACACTTAAGATTATGAAAAAGTACATTTGTGACGTATGTGGTTATGTGTATGACCCCGAAGTAGGCGACCCAGACAATGGTATCGAACCAGGCACCGCTTTTGAGGATATCCCTGAAGATTGGGTATGCCCCGTCTGTGGAGTAGGCAAAGACGAGTTCTCTGCTGAAGAATAAACGAAGGAAAACAAACTATGACAACGGGAGTCTTACGGTGAAACGAGAGCCTCCCGTATAGTTTTTGTCTATCTCTATATCACCACCCATCAGACGTGCCTGACGCCTGCTGAGATAGAGACCCAAACCCAGTCCCTCACTAAAGGCACTCAGCTTGGTGAACATCGTGAAAATACGTTCGCAGTCTTCAGGCAAAACACCTTGTCCTGTGTCGCTGACACTGAACTCCACCCATTGGGCATCCTGCTGACGACAATGCAGCGTGATATTGCCCACTTTTGTAAATTTATTGGCATTCTCCAATAATTCACGAAGAATCATCCGCAAACTCTCACGATGGGTCTTGATGCAGAACGTGTCAGGCACCTTGGTTTCCATACTCATGCTGACAGTGGCTGGGTATCTGAGTATGACACTATCCATCACCTCCTGACAAAAGGCATTGCAAGCCACCTGGTCAGTACGCTCTATCTCTGAACATTCTTCTAAGGCAGAGATGGTCAGAAGATTGCTGATAATAGTCTGAATGTCCTGACTGTTTTGCAGGATACCGGTTGAGATGGACTCGATATCCTCGTCCAAAAGCATCTCACAGTCATTCTGCAATACTTGTGCAAAACCTCCGATAATGTTCAGCGGTGTGCGTATCTGGTGTGTCAAATCCTGTATGAACTCCGTCTTCTTGCGGTCGGCCTCCTCAGCTTTACTCTTGGCAACAACCAGTTCTTCGTTGCGCTGTTCGGTTTCTGCTTTCACCTTTCTCTAGCAGTCATAGCCTGCAACGCCTCGTTGCTGGTGGTCTGATATTCGTCATGAATGGTTTGTGCAATACTGAATATCCGCGATATCGGCTCAGCCATCTGTCCTGTCATGTGATGGAGCACTGCCGTCTTCATGTGCTCGTCTTCTTTGGCCAGTTCGTAGGCTTCCTCTAATTCCTTGTTGCGAAGTTCAAGATTCTCCGTTTCCTGGCGCACCTCGCTGACATAGCCTGCCAGTGATTGCTGCATGGTTCGGAAACTATTTTCCAAGCGCCCTATCTCGTCCGTTCGGTGACTCTCTTGCACACTGCCGGTGAAGTGTGCATCGGCAACGCGCTTGGCTGAATGGGCCAAATGTTTGAGTGGAAGGAGATTTTTGCGAATCACCGTTCTGGTGAAGATGAGCAGGAGCAGAATACCCACTATAGAAATCACCAGAACTGCATTCCTCAGACGCACATACTCTGATATGATATCACTGCTCTGGCAATGTAATAACCGGCAAACTGCACCTGTGCTGTCCACGACATAGTAAACACGAACTGTTCAGCCCATGACGGAAGGGACGCGAATAGCATAAGTCCCAACAATGCCTTTCTGATGCTACATAGTTTCAAGTGCCCTTAGTTAGATTTGCCACAAAGATACGAAAAAAGACAAATAAACAACCAAAATAGCAAACTTTTCATACGAAATAGAGAAAAAAACAAAATCTTTCATCACATTTGCATACTTTTTTATATCTTTGCAACATTATCAGTAACAAATTTAAAACTATAACAACTATGAAGAAAGTAACACTTATTGCCCTGATGGCCATCCTCTGCCTTTCAGGAATGGCACAAAAGAAAAAGGGAACAGTCAGAAAAACTGTCAGCAAAAACATCGTTATTAATTTCAATGCTCAAGGTGAATTGGGTATTTTTGCCCTGCGTGGTCCTGTAAAGGAATGCGTGTGGACAACCAAAGACCAAACTCGCAAGTTGGGTTTCGACCGTAATGGAATGTGGACTTCAGAGAACGGAAATTCACCTTGGTTTAACTATGGTTCTGTAAAACGTGACAACAAAGGTCGCATCATCCAGATGGGCGATGGTGAAGAAACAGGTCAACTGTTTACCTATAACAATAATGGTCTTTTAACCAAGCTTGTAACTGTGTATATGGACGGGCGTGATGTTGCCACCTATACTTATAATAGTGAAGGTGAGTGCACCAAAGAGTCGTTCAGCTATGGCGACATGGGTGGTTCTGGCAAGAATGTAGCCATTTTCACTATCCTCTCGCGCGACAGCCAAGGCAACTGGACAAAGCGTAAGACCCAGAAAGGCAATGTTGAGACAAGAACAATTACCTATTATTAAATCCGATAAAAACATTTTTCTTATGAAAAAAAGTATTTTATGTCTAACTGCTGTTGTCTTGCTATGTGCAGGAACAACCCAAGCTCAAAAAAGACCACTATACAAAATTCACTCAACAGCTCAAACAAAAACCATTACAATTGATGGAGGTATTCGATTGATGGGATGGTTCTCGAATGGTTTTGCAGTTGTCGCAGGAAAAAGTAACTGGTTTGTAATTAACAAGCAAGGCAACGTGGTTTTCTCGTTACAAAAGGGGTTTGAGCCCAAGCCGACACAAGGGCAAAATGGTTTTATTGGTTATGATAATAACCGCTTAATGGTTTATTCTTCAGAAGAAAAACGTGCTATAGTCTACAATACTTCAGGCAGTGTCGTCAAAGAATTCAAAGATGCTGTTGGTGCTTCTGGCTTCTGTGATGGTGTAGCACTCGTAGCTTTCCAAGAGAAAAATCCTAAAGGATGGGGATCTGTAACAGAGTGGTATTACATAGATATCAATGGAAACAAGATTTCTAAAACAATGCCCATCTCTAAGGGTGGTTGGTTTGGAAATGACCCTTATCGCTTATTCAAACTTGCTAACGGATTAGCTCGTGTTAAAGACGACAAATCTAATAAATGGGGATTCCGCAACCAAAAATGTGAATGGGTAATTCAACCAACCTTCTATAGCGTTCATGGATTTTCCGATGGATTAGCTGTTGCCCAACAAGAAGAATCTGGTAAATGGGGATATATTGATACTAAGGGTAATTGGGCTATCCAACCTGTTTTTAGTAACGAACCAGGAGACTTCAATGCTGGTCGCGCAAAGGTGACGGATAAGACTAATTGTGTTCATTATATTGATAAGACAGGAAGGATTGTTTGGACTGACCCTGATCCAGTGCGCTGTAACGAATATGGTTCTTTCATGTCTACTGGATATGCATTATGGTGTTTTGCACCACGCGAAGGATATTTAGTCGACACGTCTTTTAAAAAACGTATTAGACTACCAGAGTTCTTCAATCATATTTCTGACTATGGTAAAGACTACTATGTTCTACCTGAAGGACCTGGACACGATGGCACCAAAGTTTTTGATTGGAATGGTAATCTTCTATTGGAATATAAAGACCAGAATGACGGTGGCGGAAACTACTTCTCTGAAGGTATTGGAAAAATGAAAAATTATTATTTCAATCTCCAAGGAGAAATAATCGTTAAGTTTGAAGATACGCGTTTTTAATTGATAATCTTATGAACAAGAACTTTTTAACATTAATCGCTGTCGGTCTGTTATGTGTAGGCCAGACAGCATGTAGTAGTGGTGATTATAATGCACTACAATTCAAAACCTATGAAGCAAGAAGTGGTGAGGCTGTTGTAACTATTGACATTCCACAAGGTGAGGATGAGCTTCAACAGAATATTTCTAAAGGTATCTTTGACATCATGGCTCACTCTGCTATTGCCAAGGAAGCAGGAAGTGCAAAGGATGGTAGTTTGAATGAAGTGGCTGATGATTATAGTAAGAGAATGGCTAAACTGTTGGAGTCTGGTGATTATGGTCCTGCTACAGCAGACCTAACCATTGAAGTTAGCTATCTGAATGAGGCCTCTGCTACTTTTCATGTTTATGATGGTGTGTATGTAAATGGTGAGCCTGACGTTTATGATAGAATTGTTAGGCTTTCTGATGCTCACGTGATGGAACAGAGCGAATTGGTGGATATCTCTAATGAAGACCTTCAATCACTGATAGATAAAAATCTGAAAGAGGAGGTTCCCGTCTATTTGGAGGATGGCTATTGGATATTACCTGCAGGTGTGGATAGCTGCCGTGTCGTTTGGCTCATCAGCAGGGCTGCCTCTGGTGAGGTGATGATACCTATTTCTGAGATGGAAAGATTTCTGAAGCCTGATGCTAAGGCTCTGTTTACTGCAAAACCTATTGAATTTACAAGGCTTTCTGAAGAAGAAACTGAAAGTAATGAAAAATCAGCTGATAATATTGAAGGTGACGAAAACGAGAACGTTTCTGAAAATGCCACTATTTCTGTTGATGTCTCCACAGCTGACCCTATAGAGTTGACAAAAACAATTTTGAATCGTTTTATTGCAGGAAATTATGATATTGAAGATTTCGTAATAAACGACTCTCGTAAAATAATTGTTCCGCTTTTGAAACAACTTGTGACTGAACGTGGAGGATTAAAGGAATATAAGATTACCGATTTAAAAATAAATGGTGATAAAGCTAAAGTCTATATCAGTACAACATATAAACGTAAAAGCGAAGATGAAGTATATATGTATGAAAAGACCGCTGAGGGTTGGCGATTGGCTAATGGTATGTAATATTGTTAGACAAGACAGTCATTATTAATAACTGCCAATACCTCCCTCAATTGCCAGCAAAGCCAGTGTTTATAAGGGTTCCAGCGAGGGAGAACCTGTAAAGATATTTCGAAATGGGAAGACCGCTGCCGTCTAAAAATGGCAGATTGCCAATAATAAGGGCACTTTTTTTCGTAGGCCTACAAAAAAATTTTTCCTCTCCTGCCAGAATAATTTTTTCCCTTAAGGCTCACAATTTTTCCCCTTAATGGGAACAATTGTTAGGATTAATAGGTTTTTGGGAATGTAAAGAAATTTTTTCGGTTCCCTATTAACGGGATTGCTCAACCCTATTGAACTTATCCACCATCACCATACCTACGAGGATGAGGAGGGTGCCGATGAGGAAATAGATGGTGATTTGCTCGGAGAGGATGAGCCAGGCAAAGATGATGGTGGTGACGGGATTGAAATAAACATAGTTGGTGGCTACTACTGCCCCCAACTTTTTTAATACCCAATTCCAAGCCAGGAAACAGAGCATGGAGGCTACACAACCCAGGAAGAGCAGATTCCAAATAAGGTCTTTGTGGCCTATAAGTTGCTGGATGCCTAACCCTGGATAAAGGATGAAATAGGGAATCATGGCCAACAGTCCATAGAAAAACACTTTACGGGTAATAAAGAGGGTGTCGTACTTGGCATTGGCATAGATCATCAGCAGACTGTAAACTGCCCAGCAGAGAGCAGCCGAAAAAGCCAGCACGTCGCCTTTGGGAGAGAGGTGGAGCACGAAATGGCCGTTCATCACTACCATCACCACACCAACAGCAGCCATCAGCGAACCAATGGTCTGTATCCTGTTGAGGCGCTGCGACTTGTAGAACAGGCTGATAAGGGCTGAGGCGAAGAGTGGACTGAGACTGACTATGAGCGAGGTATTGGTTGTGGTGGTATAGTTCATAGCATTGTTTTCTGCCAGAAAATAGAGCGAACCACCCGCAATGCCCAATATGGCCAGCAACACCTCGTCCTGCCAACACTTAGCCACCCAGCGGATGCCCTTGTACAGGCAGAAACCCAGCATCAGAATGTAGGCTATGATGAAGCGCAGGGTGAATATCTGGGCTGCTGTCAGTCCACCCAATAGCAATAGCTTGGTGAACACGAATGTGGACCCCCATATAGCCACCACGATAAAGGCGACAAAGTGATAGAATACTTTACTGTTTTGCATTTTTGTGCGTGCAAAGGTACAAAATATCTTTTAATTATCAATTGTCAATTGTCAATTATCAATTATTTATCGTACCTTTGGCTTCGCCCAAAGTACTCTCGTTCGAGAAAACTCAAATAAAATTTGGTTTTCTTCTCACTTAATCGTACCTTTGCACCCTGAAAATAAACGTTTATAATAAAAGATGTCATTAAAATGTGGTATTGTTGGACTGCCTAATGTGGGTAAGTCAACTTTGTTTAATTGCTTGTCGAGTGCAAAGGCTCAGGCAGCAAATTTTCCTTTCTGTACGATAGAACCTAACGTGGGTGTGATTACCGTGCCTGATGAACGACTCACCAAACTGGCTGAGATAGTGCACCCAGGACGCATCGTACCGGCAACCTGTGAGATTGTAGATATCGCCGGTCTCGTGAAGGGTGCCTCGAAGGGTGAAGGTTTGGGCAACAAATTCCTGGGTAATATCCGTGAGACGGATGCCATTATTCATGTGCTCCGTTGCTTCGAAGATGATAACATCACCCATGTGGATGGCACCATCGACCCCATCCGCGATAAGGAGATTATTGATACGGAACTGCAACTGAAGGACCTGGAGACCATCGAGTCGCGTCTGGCTAAGACGGAGAAGGCAGCAGCTGCCGGCAATAAAGAGGCTAAAGTGGAGGTAACTGTGCTGAAAGCCTATAAGGAAGTGCTCGACCAGGGTAAGAACGCCCGTATCGTGGAGTTTGAGTCGAAAGAGGAGCAGGATTGTGCCCGCAATCTCTTCCTACTGACAGCCAAACCTGTGCTCTACGTATGTAATGTGGGCGAGGCTGATGCCAAGAGTGGAAACGATTTCACCAAGCGTGTTGAAGCACTGGCTCAGGAAGAAGGTGCCGAAGCCATGATTATTGCTGCCAAGACAGAGGAGGACATTGCCGAACTGGACAGTTATGAAGACAAATTGATGTTCCTCGAGGAACTGGGTCTGGAGGAGAGTGGTGTCAACCGCCTCATCAAGAAAGCCTATGCCCTGTTGAATCTCGAAACATTCATCACAGCCGGCGAGATGGAGGTAAAGGCCTGGACCTACAAGAAGGGATGGAAGGCTCCACAGTGTGCCGGTGTCATCCATACCGACTTCGAAAAGGGCTTTATCCGCGCCGAAGTCATCAAATACGATGACTATATCCAGTATGGTTCTGAGGCTGCCGTCCGTGAGGCAGGCAAAATGGGCATTGAGGGCAAGGACTATGTGGTGCAGGATGGCGATATCATGCACTTCCGGTTTAACGTTTAACTAGTTCATAGTTCATAATTCATAGTTCATAGTTATGAAAGAACTTCTCTTCATCCACTGGAATCCTGACCTGGTGTTTTTCCAACTGGGTCCTATTGCAGTGCGCTGGTATGGACTGTGCTGGCTGTTAGGCTTTGCTTGTGCCTATCTGCTGGTGCGCCGACTCTATAGGGAACAGAAAATCAAGGACGAACTCTTCGATCCGCTTTTGCTCTATTGCTTCATGGGCGTCCTGATAGGAGCACGCCTGGGCCACTGCATCTTCTACGAACCCGACTATTTCCTGACCTCAGTAAGAGGCATCATTGAGATGTTTCTGCCCATCCGCTTCATGATGGATGGAGGCATCAAATTTGTGGGATACGAAGGGTTGGCCAGTCATGGGGGAACCTTAGGACTGATGATAGCCTTGTGGCTCTATGTTCGCAAGACAAAGCTGAGCCTGTGGCGGGTACTCGATAACATCGCCATTGCCACTGGTTCTATGGCTTGTTTCATTCGTCTGGGTAATCTGATGAACTCAGAAATCATCGGCAAAGTGACGGAAGTGCCTTGGGCTTTCATTTTCGAACGTGTTGACCAGATGCCTCGCCACCCAGGACAGCTCTATGAGGCTATTGCCTACGGAATCCTGTTCTGCCTGATGTGGTGGATGCACAAGAAGTGGCCTGAGCGCATCGGCACAGGCTGGTATTTCGGCTTCTGTCTGTTCTATATCTTCACCTTCCGCTTCTTCATCGAATACACCAAAGAGGTACAGGAAGCCTTCGAAGCCTCCCTGCCTATTGATATGGGACAGATTCTTTCTATACCCTTTATCATCCTTGGTGCTTACTGCATGATAAAAGCAAAGAAACTATCATAAAAATTCCCACCCTGGGAATGTTTTGTTCCCAAGGTGGGAATATTTTATTCCCAGAGTGGGAATTATTTCCCTGTTACTATCTTCTTGATTTCATTCAGTTTGTTAAGTGCTTCCAGAGGGGTAAGGTTGTTGACGTCCAATTCCAATATTTCGTCACGAACCTGACTGAGCACAGGATCGTCTAACTGGAAGAATGATAACTGCATGCCCTCGCGGCTCTGCGCTATCTCGGTAGTAGGCTTGCCGGCTTTACCGACTTGGGCATTGTCGGCTTCCAACTGTTGCAGGATGACATTGGCACGCTTCACAATACTCTTAGGCATACCGGCTATCTCAGCTACATGGATACCGAAAGAGTGTTCCGACCCGCCTTTTTCGAGCTTCCGCAGGAAAATAACTTTGCCATCCACCTCCTTCACACTGACATTATAGTTGCGAATACGACTGAAGTGTTTCTCCATCTCGTTGAGCTCGTGATAATGGGTGGCAAAGAGGGTGCGAGCCTGCGCTCTGGAATGTTCATGTAAATATTCCACAATGGCCCACGCAATAGAAATACCGTCATACGTACTCGTACCACGACCCAGTTCGTCAAAGAGCACCAGCGAACGGGGCGTCACATTATTCAGGATATTGGCTGCCTCCGTCATCTCCACCATAAATGTGGATTCGCCTAACGAGATATTGTCTGAAGCACCCACACGGGTGAAAATCTTATCCACCAAACCGATTCTCGCACTCTCTGCAGGCACAAACGAACCTATCTGCGCCAACAGTACTATCAAGGCCGTCTGGCGCAACAACGCTGATTTACCGGCCATATTAGGACCCGTGATAATGATGATTTGCTGATGTTCATTGTCGAGCAGCACATCATTGGGCACATAATGCTCGCCCATCGGCAACTGGGTCTCTATCACCGGATGGCGGCCCTGACGGATGTCTATCACGTTGCTTTCGTCAATCTGTGGACGGATGTAATGCTGTTCCTCAGCTGTCTTGGCAGCACTGAGCAGACAGTCGAGATGGGCAATGATACTGGCATCCTGTTGCACCTGAGGGATGAACTCCTGCAAGGCTTGCACCAACTCACTGAAGAGTTGCTGTTCGAGGGAGAGTATCTTGTCCTCAGCACCCAGAATCTTGTCTTCATACTCCTTCAGTTCCTGTGTGATATAGCGCTCTGCCTGAGCCAGCGTCTGCTTGCGCACCCACTCGGCTGGCACCTTGTCCTTATACGTATTGCGCACCTCGAGATAATAGCCGAACACATTGTTATAGCCTATCTTCAGTGATGCTATACCTGTGGCTTGCGTCTCGCGTTCCTGAATCTGCATCAGATAGTCTTTGCCTGAATAGGCGATATGGCGAAGGTCATCGAGCTCGCTGTTCACACCGTCGCGAATCACCCCACCCTTCTGCACCAACTGAGGCGGATCGTTGTTAATCTCAGCAGCTATACGGTCGCGAATCACTTCACACAGATGGAGCCGTTCGCCCACCTTCTGGATAGCCTCGTTCTTGGCATGCAGACAGGCGGTCTTGATGGGTTCTATGGCCTGCAATGCTACCTTCAGCTGCACCACTTCGCGAGGCGACACTCTGCCTGTAGCCACCTTCGAAATGATACGCTCCAAGTCGGCTATTTGATGCAACTGGTCGTCAATACACTGACGGAACATCGGTTCGCGGAAAAAATAATCAACAATATCTAAACGTGCATTGATGGGCTTCACGTCTTTCAGGGGGAATACCAGCCAGCGACGTAGCAAACGGCCTCCCATAGGCGATACCGTGCGGTCTATCACATCCAAGAGCGACTTGCCATCCTCCTGCATCGTATTCACCAACTCCAACGAACGGATGGTGAATTTGTCCAATCGCACATAACGCTCCTCCTCAATGCGCGTCAGGGTCGTGATATGGGCTATCTGGGTGTGCAGCGTCTGGTCGAGATATTGCAGGATAGCACCAGCGGCAATGAGTCCGTTCTTCAGATGGTCAACACCAAAACCCTTCATGGACTTTACCTGGAAGTGCTTCAGCAACTTCTGATTGGCTGTCTGTTCAGTAAACACCCAGTCGTCCAACTCGAAAGTACAATAGCGCGAACCAAAATATTTCACAAAGTCGGCTTTGCGCTCCCTGTCGTAGAGCACTTCCTTAGGCTGGAAACTGCCCATCAGTTTCTCTACATGGTCGTAGGTACCTTCGCCTGTAAGGAACTCACCAGTGGAAATATCCAAGAACGACACACCACAGGACCCCTTTCCGAAATGCACAGCGCAAAGAAAGTTATTTTCTTTGTAATTCAGCACATTGTCCTGCATGGCCACACCAGGTGTGACGAGTTCGGTAATACCTCGCTTCACCAGTTTCTTGGTCAGTTTGGGGTCCTCCAACTGGTCGCAGATGGCCACTCGCTTGCCAGCACGGATGAGTTTGGGCAGATAGGTGTCCAATGCATGATGTGGAAAACCAGCCATCTCGTCGCCTCTCACCCCTGCCCCATTATTACGGCGGGTCAGTGTAATACCCAATATCTGCGAAGCTGTAATGGCATCTTCGCAATAGGTTTCATAGAAGTCGCCACAACGAAACAGCAACAAAGCCTCAGGGTGTTTCGCCTTGAGGTCGAAGAATTGTTTCATCATGGGAGTCAGTTCCTTCTTTGCCATGCTTTTAATTTATAAGCCACAAAGTTAGGTATTTTTTGTTGAACTGTCAAATTATTAACCATTTTTTTCTCACTTTCCAATTTTAATCGTATCTTTGCAAAAGATAATAGAAAAAACAATATAGATATGGAATACAATTTTAGAGAAATTGAACAGAAATGGCAAAAGCGATGGGTGGAAATGAAGACCTATCGCGTGACCGAAGACCCAACGAAGAAGAAATTCTATGTGTTGAACATGTTCCCCTACCCTTCTGGGGCTGGATTGCATGTGGGACACCCATTGGGTTATATCGCATCGGACATCTATGCACGCTATAAGCGTCAGAAGGGCTATAACGTGCTGAACCCCATGGGCTACGATGCCTACGGACTGCCTGCCGAACAGTATGCTATCCAGACAGGACAGCATCCTGAGAAAACGACCTTTGAGAATATCGACCGCTATCGCTCGCAGTTGGATAAGATTGGTTTCTCGTTCGACTGGGAACGTGAGGTGCGCACTTGCGACCCTATCTATTATAAGTGGACGCAATGGGCTTTCCAACGCATGTTCAAGAGTTATTATTCACTCTCGTCACATAAGGCTCAACCCACCATCAAACTGATTGAGCATTTTGAGTTGATGGGTACGGAGAACTGTAATGCCCTGGGTACGGAGGAACTGCACTTCACGGCCTCTGAATGGGCTGCCTTCTCTGAGAAGAAGAAACAGGAGGTACTGATGAACTACCGTATTGCCTACCTGGCTGATACAATGGTGAACTGGTGTCCGAAACTGGGTACTGTTTTGGCGAACGACGAGGTAGTAGAGGGTGTCTCCGTCCGTGGCGGCTATCCTGTAGTTCAGAAGAAGATGCGCCAGTGGTGCCTGCGTGTCAGTGCCTATGCTCAGCGCCTGCTCGACGGATTGGAGGAAATCGACTGGACAGAATCATTGAAAGAGACACAGCGCAACTGGATTGGCCGTTCTGAGGGTACAGAGGTGGAGTTCAAAGTGGCTGACAGCGATAAGCATTTCACCATCTTCACCACCCGTGCCGATACGATGTTCGGTGTGACCTTCATGGTACTGGCTCCTGAGTCGGAACTGGTGGCTGAACTCACTACTCCTGAACAGAAACAGGCGGTAGATGAATATCTCGACTATGTGAAGAAACGCACTGAACGCGACCGTCAGATGGACCATAAGGTGACGGGTGTGTTCTCCGGCTCGTATGCCATCAACCCCTTCACAGAAGAAAAGATTCCTATCTGGATTGCTGAATACGTGCTGGCTGGCTATGGTACGGGTGCTATCATGGCAGTACCTGCTCACGATTCTCGTGACTATGCCTTTGCCAAGCACTTTAATCTGCCCATCATCCCCGTCATTGAGGGTGCTGATGTCTCGGAGGAGAGCTTCGATGCCAAAGAGGGTATCATGTGCAACTCGGCTTCGGCTAAGTTCAGCCTCAACGGCTTAACGGTCAAGGAGGCCATTGCTGCCACAAAGAAATTTGTAGAGGAACAGGGCTTGGGTCGCGTCAAGGTGAACTATCGCCTGCGCGATGCCATCTTCTCACGCCAACGCTATTGGGGCGAACCTTTCCCTGTATATTATAAGGATAACATGCCTTATATGATTCCTAAGGAGTGCCTGCCACTGGAATTGCCTGAAATCGACAAATACCAGCCCACAGAAACGGGCGAACCCCCATTGGGACGCGCCAAGAAATGGGCTTGGGACACCAAGACCGACACTGTGGTCGATTGTTCCGCAATCGACAATAAAACCGTCTTCCCCTTGGAACTGAACACCATGCCTGGCTTCGCCGGTTCGAGTGCCTACTACCTGCGTTACATGGACCCCAAAAACGAAAAAGCTTTGGTAAGTCACGATGCCGATGAATACTGGCGTAATGTCGATCTCTATGTTGGTGGTACAGAGCATGCTACTGGTCACTTGATCTATTCTCGATTCTGGAATAAGTTCCTCTATGATTCTGGTTACTCTTGCGAGGACGAGCCATTCAAGAAACTGGTGAACCAGGGTATGATTCAGGGTCGTTCCAACTTTGTATATCGTGTAGAGGAGGGGAGTGACAAGGGTAAGTTTGTCAGCTTCGGACTGAAGGATAAATACACCACGACTCCTATCCACGTGGATGTAAACATCGTTGCCAACGATGTATTGGACATCGAGGCTTTCAAGGCTTGGCGTCCTGAATACGAGAAGGCTGAGTTCATCCTGGAGGATGGTAAATACATCTGTGGCTGGGCCATCGAAAAGATGTCGAAGTCAATGTTCAATGTGGTGAACCCCGATATGATTGTCGAGAAATACGGTGCCGATACCTTGCGTCTTTATGAGATGTTCCTGGGTCCTGTAGAACAGTCGAAACCTTGGGATACCAACGGTATTGACGGTTGCCACCGTTTCCTGAAGAAGTTCTGGGCACTGTTCTATGGCAACTTACGCGAGAATCCTGATGGCAAGCTCTTGGTAGATGATTCAGAACCTACGAAGGAGGCTTTGAAGAGCGTCCATAAGCTCATCAAGAAGGTATCGCAGGATATTGAGGTATTCTCTTACAACACTTCTATCTCTGCCTTCATGATTTGTGTGAATGAACTGGCGCAGATGAAGTGTCACAATCGGGAAATGCTGAAGACGTTGGTTATCCTGATTGCTCCTTTCGCACCTCATATCGCTGAGGAGTTGTGGGAGGCACTGGGAGAGCAGGGTAGTGTCTGCGACTCACAGTGGCCTGCATGGAACGAGGAGTATCTGGTAGAGAACTCTGTGAAACTGGGTGTTGCCTTCAACGGTAAGACACGCTTTGATATGGAGTTCCCAGCTGATGCCGACAACCAGACCATCCAGGACACCGTCTTA
>OCVV012882510.1_pt1 | contig 20797 bp, 21 predicted proteins | sample 1539721 | NCBI WGS metagenome assembly OCVV01 (sample SAMN02144230, study PRJEB22623) | gut metagenome | biome: sheep rumen | host: Ovis aries | place: New Zealand
TCCTGAGCCAGGATCAAACTCTCTTGTTTATGGTATCTATATTTTAAAAATATAAATCAAGTTAGTTTGAAGCTTAAGCTTCGTTTTTTTAGAATTTTGGTAGTATCTAAACTACCGCTTGGTTTCTCTAAAGGATATTTATTGTTTACTTTTCAATGTACTTTATGTTCCGTTCACCTTTCGTGAACATTCATTATTTTAACACTTTTTATTTCCACTGTCAACAACTTTTTTTACTTTTTTAAAATATTTTTTTGATATCTTAAGACACCTATAATTTATTATAAATATGTGTAAAAAAAATAGTCAAAATGTGAACAAAATGTAAATAATATTTTGTTGCACTGCGTACAACGTTTTGTATTTTAACACTTTCAAATTAAGATGTCAACACTTTTTTAAAATTATTTTTTTACCCTTGTTATAGCTAACCCATCTCCTATTTCTAAAATCTCAGTTTCAAGGCTTGCATTTTCGGTTACTTCTTTAATATATTCTCTTAAATGTCTCACTGCAGTTCGTTGTTTATGCTTATTATAATCACTCATTACATACCCTTTATATAGAATATTGTCTGCAATGATAAGTCCATTATCTTTGATAAGCTTTAAAGACTCTTCAAGAAAAATATTGTACTTGCTTTTTGCTGCATCAATAAATATGATATCATATCCAGGTTCAAGACTAGGCATAATATCAACTGCATTTCCTTCTATTATATTAATACGATTTTTAAATCCAATTTTCTCTATATTTATTCTGGCTTCATTTGCCCTATCAGAATCAATTTCTATAGTATCTATCTGTGCATCAGAGTTCATAGCAAAGCAACATGCCGAGTATCCAACTGCTGTTCCTACTTCAAGTATTCTTTTAGCATTTTCTCTACTAAGTACTTCTTTTATTTTTTCAAGAGTATCATCCATAATAATTGGAATGTGCCTCTCCAAAGCATATTCTTTTACTTTATTAAATTCTTTTATGTTATACATATAATTTATTCCTTTCTTGTGACTATTGGACAAATCCAAAATTTTATGGTATAATAATAGTTGGAATTATTTTTTGTAACTGTTGTGTCTTTATACTCAAGGAGGTAAACATGGTTTATCAGGCACTTATTAATGAAATCGAAGCAAACAACGGTCTCGTAAGAGATTGCGATTTTCGGAAGCTCACTCAGGTAGAGCGTGAAAGCGGCGTGCTGTTCACAGTTGAGTCTCCCCTGAGCCGACCCTTTGAATTTTTCAAAAAACATGAAGGGAATCTGCTTTACATTCAGGGTGGCGACTGCTACAGATCCATCGATATGGTGAAGAAGAATGTTGTGTTCTTCGGAATCATCGATAACCCCACCGGCTACAAAGAAATTGTGGGTAAACCCGCAGAAAAATTCGTTTGTCCCAATTCTGGGAAGCTTCTTGCCCCGATCTGGGTCTTCATTCCGGGTTGCTAATCCAACAGTATCTCACAATGGTGAGACAACCCCACTGGTGCACATGGTACATTATCCAAGTGCCCCAGTGGGGTCCTTTTTTTATCCATTATTATTTGCTTGTCTCCATGCTCTTTCTCTATCTTTATTATTTAATATTTTCTTTCTTAATCTTATTGACTTTGGAGTCACTTCTACAAGCTCGTCATCTTGTATAAACTCTATCGCTTTTTCAAGTGACATTTGAATTGGGGGAACAAGTCTCAACGCTTCATCTGAACCAGATGCTCTAGTGTTTGTAAGATGTTTTTCTTTACATACATTAATAGCTAGGTCTTCCGAACGTGAATTAAGTCCAACAATCATTCCTTCATAAACTTCAACACCAGGTCCAATAAATAAATCTCCCTTATCTTGAGCATTATATAATCCATAAGTAATAGATTTTCCTGCCTCAAAAGCTACTATTGTTCCTCTTGTTCTTGCTTGAATATCACCCTTGTATGGTTCATAACTATCGAATATATGATTCATAGTACCTTCGCCTTTTGTATCTGTAAGGAATTCAGTTCTGTATCCAATGATACCTCTAGCTGGGATTTTGAATTCTATTTTAGTATGACCTTCCTCCGCTGGTTCCATATTGACCATTTCTGCTTTTCTTCTACCAAGTTTTTCGATGACATTTCCAACACAATCATCTGGCACGTTTACTACTAATCTTTCAATTGGCTCACATTTAACACCATCTATTTCCTTTAGAATAACCTTTGGTCTTGAAACTAAAAGTTCAAACCCTTCTCTTCTCATAGTTTCGATAAGTACTGATAAATGAAGTTCTCCTCTTCCTGATACTTCAAAAGAATCAGGTGTTTCTGTATCTTTAACCCTTAGGCTAACATTTCTATCAAGTTCTTTATATAATCTATCTCTTATATGTCTAGAAGTGATATATTGTCCTTCTTTTCCTGCAAATGGTCCATTATTTACGCTAAATGTCATAGATACAGTTGGCTCGTCAATATCAACAAAATCAATTTTTTCTGGATGGTCATAATCGCAAATAGTATCACCTATATTGATATCTGCAACGCCTGATAATGCAACAATATCTCCTGCATCAGCACTTTCAACTTCTATTCTTTTTAGTCCATCATAAACATATAGTTTTGCAACTCTTGCGTTTACTATTTTATCTTCACTTTTACAAATTGCAACAGGCATATTAAGGTTTACTTTTCCTCTTTCAACCCTTCCTATTGAAATTCTTCCAATATAATCATCATAATCTATATTAGAAACTAATAATTGCATTGGTCCTTCCATTTCACAAGATGGTGGATCAATTTCATTTATAATCGTATCAAATAGACATTTCAAATCTGTCCCTGGTGTATCCAAGTCTAAAGTTGCTATTCCTTGTTTTGCTGATGCATATATAACTGGGAACTCAAGCTGGTCATCATCTGCACCTAATTCTATAAATAAGTCAATAACACTATCTAAAACTTTTAGAGGCTGTGCTCCAGGTCTATCTATTTTATTAATTACAACAATTGGTTTTAATTTTAATGCTAACGATTTCTTCAATACTTCTCTTGTTTGTGGCATTGCTCCTTCGAATGCGTCTACAAGTAGAACAACTCCATCTACCATTTTAAGTACACGTTCAACTTCTCCACCAAAGTCAGCATGCCCAGGAGTATCAACTATATTAATCTTTTTACCATCATAGTGTACTGCTGTATTTTTAGATAATATAGTAATTCCTCTTTCTTTTTCCAAATCATTTGAATCCATTACTCTATCTTGAACTTGTTCATTTGCTCTAAAAATGCCACTCTGTCTAAGCATAGCATCGACCAATGTAGTTTTACCATGATCAACGTGTGCAATAATAGCTACATTTCTAATATTTTCATTCTTCATTATTTTCACCTCATAATTTTTAGCATTAAAATATGGCTAACCTTAGAAACAACTGTTCTAAAATTAACCATAGTATTATATCTCTTTTATTTCTCTTTGTCAAATTTACATATTTATCTTTGGACCATAATAACGCATGCAGTTTGGTATTTGTAATGAAAGAGTTCCCATAATTTTCATTTGTGGATTTAAAGTTCTAAGATATATCACATATTGCTTGTATTCAACAGAAAAGCTATAAGCTATATCATATCTCGAAATCAATTGGTCTATTTCTTCTTTCGTCCCATTAAATAAAACATCTAATACTTCTTCTTCAGTAATATTCATAGTTTTTTCCTTTCTATCACAAATTTTTTAAATCATTATCTGACATTCAATATTTGAATCTATCAAACTTTTAAATTTCTCTCCATCAGCTTTTTCTCCAACTATTGTTCCATAGTGAACAGGAACTACAAGTTTTGGTCTCATAGTATTTATAAGCTCTGCAGCTTCTCTATAAGTCATTGTATATGTCCCACCTATTGGTACAAAAGCCACATCGCAATCAATATGCCTTATTTCAGGAACATTGTCTGTATCTCCCGCTACATAATACTTCTTATCTAAGTTAAAGATATATCCCACCCAATTATTTGACTTAGGATGAAACACCTTATTTTCATTATAGCTTGGTACTGTTTCAAATGATATCGTTTCAAAATGATAGGTTTGATTTGGGATTACATATTTAATATTATTCATATCTATGTTTAGTTGAGAAACTGACATTTTCATTTTTTCAGGCATTACTATAATAGTATCTTTTTTTATTATTTTACTTATATCATTCGGTGAAAAATGATCATAATGGTCATGAGTAATAAAAATAAAATCTGCATCGTTATAGTTTTGATCAATATACAATGGGTCAATATAAATAATCTTTGAAGAATTAATTCTAATACTGTTTTGTCCAAATACTTTTACATTATCAGTTATCATCTTTTCCCTCCGCACTATTTTTCGAATTTAGAAGTTTTGCTTCCTCTATGGTAAGTTTTGATAGCTTTATAATTTCTTCTTTTAATATATTGCTTACGATTTCTTCTTCCTCTTTTGATAGTTTTTTTCCTTCATATTTTGACAAATCTAATGGTTTTCCATATACAATTGCATTTTTTGAAAAAATCTTTGCTGGTCCTATAAGTCCTATCGGTACTATTTTTGCCCCAGTCTTAAGTGCAAGATATGCTGCCCCATTTTTTATCTGTCCATCATTTTTTTCAAATCCATTTCTCGTACCCTCTGGAAAAATTCCAACGCATCCACCACTTTTTAATGTTTTAATTGATTCCTTAAGCGCTGTAATATCTTTTGAATCTCTCTTAACATATATTGCTTCAAAAACCACGCCTAAAAATCTAAATGCCGGATTCTTTCTAAGTTCATCTTTAGACATAAACCTTATATGTCTAGTCGCAGAAGTAACAATAAGTTGTGCATCTAAATAATTTCTATGATTTCCACAAAATATTAAAGCGCCTTCATTTGGAATATTTTCTTTTCCATATACTTTTACTCCAAATAAAAGCTTTGAATATATAATTATTCCGCCTTTTACAATACCTCTACCAATTTTTTTGAAAAATTCTTTCATATTTACCCCATCCCGGCTGCCTTTTTTAGATATAATACTGTCAAAAATGACACCCTTTTTATTAAGTTTTGCACAATAATAAGGAACCAGTAGCTATTATGAATTAGCATTCTTCTTATTAATAATCTCTATTACCTTTTCTACCACTTCGTCAATAGATAACTCAGTAGTATCAAGATATATTGCATCCTCTGCCTGTCTAAGTGGATCTACTGTTCTATTCTTATCATTATTATCTCTTTGTATTATGGCTTTAAGAACTTCTTCATAAGTCATATTTATACCCTTTTCCAAATTTTGTTTCAATCTTCTTTTTGCTCTTTCTTCTGGAGTAGCATCCAAATATATTTTTACATCAGCATCTGGAAAAACACTAGTGCCAATATCCCTTCCTTCCATAATAATGTCAGTATTTTTTCCTATCTTTCGTTCAAGTCTAGTCATTGCTTTTCTTATTTCTGGAATTTGAGAATATGGTGAAACTCTTTCATTCACGGCACTTTCCCTTATTTCTTTAGAAACATCTCGTCCATTTAAGAAAAATCTATCTTCGTTGTTTATCCTCTTTATGCTTATATCAATACTCTCAAGCATCTTGTTTATTGCATTAATATCATCCGGTTTGATATTATTTTCTATCATGTACAAGGTTACACACCTATATAAAGCACCTGTATCAACATTTAATAATCCAATTTTTTCGCCAACAAGTTTGGTTATTGTTCCTTTACCACTTCCTGCAGGTCCATCAATAGCAACTACAAAAGACATTTTTACCCCCAAAAATTATTTATTCTTTTTTGCATCATAATTTACACCTTTAAGCACAATATCTGTTCCTAGTACATTCATAGCTGTGAGATTTTCTATTTCTCTCACAATATTCTGTTTAAGTAAAGTGATGGCTTGATTAACATTGTATCCATATTCAATAATAACCTCAATATAGATATATAATCCATCATTTAAATCATTATGTTTTTTTATTATAATTCTTTGAATCTTGTTTATTTCCTTTGATCTTTCAACAACATAATTAATAATCTGTTTGAAAACTGTATCTGATATTTCAAAATTTCCTAAATAGCTAAAAGTAGGTCTAATTATGGATTTTTCTGAAACATATGGTGCCTTTCCTCTTCCTGTAGACTTAAAAATTTGTAGAGGATCCAATAAATAACCAGAAAAATCTTTTTTTATTGCAAATGTTGGAACTGGTATTACATGCTTTCCTTCAGTAACTCTAACATTCCTTGCAGTTGCCATTTCTTCTGGCGTAGCAACATCATTAATATATATAGTTTCAATTACTTTATCAAAACCTAAATTTTCAGCAATCTTTGCTACCATTTCATCTGAAGTTCCAAGAATTAGAATACTCTCTGGCTTATATTTACTAATTGCCTTTTGAACTTCCTTTTTTCTTTCTTCATTTTGAAATAGAGCATTTCTAACGGTCTCAATTTTGGTTGGTGCCTTTTTAGCTGATATACCAGCAAGAACTTCATTTCCTCTAATCAAAAGGCCGTCATCTATTATGTAGTTAATACCTTTGTCACTTGCAACCATCTGAGCTCTATAGCTCTTTCCTGTACCAGATGGTCCAACAAAAGCATATACTTTCATGCGAGGTTTTCTCTCAAACATAATTTCACTTCCTTGAATAAACTCGTGCATATTATATCATTTACCTTCAAGTTTCTCAACAAAAATAAAATTAATTGTTTGCTATTTTAATACTTTTGAATGTTTGATTTCCAGCAAGGTCTGTGATGAGCATATCATATTCCCCTCTATCTTTAAAATTGTTAATGTCTAAAATATCATCATTATTTGGATCATAAATTTCATTAAACCTTACATTAACACAAATGGTATCTAAGTGTTTTCCATTAGCATCCCAAAATTGAAAATGAAAGTAATAAACTGTAGGTATAAACGTACTTTCTACATCAGATGCATACATTGTTGCCTGTACGCTTCTATCTGAATAAATTGGTATATAAGTATATATTTTATTATCCATATGTGCCTTGTCAAATTTAACCATATTCGCCGTAGCAATTCTAGAATCAAGCCCAGTTATTCTAACGGTAAAACTTTTATTGCTATCATTCTTTACACAACTAACTCCACTAACTAACTTGGTTCTAATAGTTCTATTTTCTCCTTGTAATACAGTTCCGTCTTCTTTCGCAGCTTCAACCCTTAAAACATAAGTGGTATATGGAGTAAGGTTTGTAAACGTATAAGCTTTGTTAGGTCCACTATATTTTAAAACATTGTTTATATAAAAGTTATACTTTTGTGCTCCTCTCGGATTGCCAATTATTCTTACAAAAACTGATTTATCTAATAAATCTAATCCTTTATAATCGCTAGAATCAACATAGTCGGGATACATTCTCATTTCAAGATCCCTATATTTTTCCACATTAATAGAAGATATTCCTATATTGTCGTTATAAATTGGTGATACTGTTGTATTATAAGTTGCTCCATCATCAACATTATCAATTGTTGGTGGAATTTTATCAATATTGTCTATTGTGTAATTTACGGTACACCTATTTCCATATTTATCAGTAACTTCAAAATCAAGATTCTCGTTTTCAGCAAAAGACTTTTTATAAGTATTTCCTTCTGGCTGTTTCTCAAATCCTTCTATATCTTCGATTTCCTTATTGAAATCAAGAACAACATCAACGTCTTGATTAGTATATCCTTGATTATGATTTCTTATGAGACTATATGTAATAGGGGTATCATCTCTATTAAGTTCAAATGCATTTAATATAAAACTATAGTGATAAATTGCAAAAACTCTATCCACTATTAGCGAAAGAATTACAAAAATAACTATACTAGTCTGTATCTTTTTCAAAAAGTTCTACCTCCTTTCCATTGGATATTACTTTGACATTAAATTCCCATCTTTTTATATTAGTTTCAAGATTGTTGTTTCCACTATCTAAATTTGTATTTTGAAGTATAAAAAACTTTTCCCCACTTCTAAAACCTGTTATGACAATCAAAATTACCAATATTACGACAATTATCATTTTTAGAATAAATTCTTTTCTGTGCCTCTCTATAACAATACTCCTTTCGTACTTTGCGTTACTTTTATCTTAATGTCAATCACGTCTTTTTTTCCGATTAATACTTTACTCTCATCCCATCTAGCTATCAATTTATAGTTTTTTATACATTCTTTACCTCTGCTAATATGTTTTGGTAAAGTCTTATTGTTCCCGTTTAGTAATTCTTCACCAGTACTCATATCATAAAGTTCATACTTTACTGGAAAATTTTGATTAGTTTCTTCTAAATATATTTCATAATTAAAATCTACTTCTGTAATCCTTTTACTTCCATTTTTCTCAATTTCAAAATTCTTAATATCGAATAAGTATTCTACCTCACCAATATTTCTATTAAAATCTTCATTAATTATTTTTGTTGAAACGTTCTGAACTTTAATTATAGGTTCTGCGATTTGTCCATAATACCTAGAATTTATGCTTTTAAAATATCTTCCATACGAATTAACTGTAAATGCCATAAATAATAGGGTAAATAAAATAACCTTTTTATTAACTATCACTCTTTTCATTGGTTTCCTCCTTACTAATTTCAGTTGTATTTTTCTCATTCTCTCTTATACTTTGTACTACTAACAACATAATTGAAAATAGGAAGTAAACTACAACAATTGGTTTAAAATAATACAGAACTATAATTCCAAGTATGTGTGATTTAAATATCACCTTTCCCAAAATTTGATCTTTTTTTATAGGATTATCAGCAATATTATTTGCATCACCCATAGTTATAAACATGCTATTTTCATTTTTTATAATTCTATGAGTAACACAAATATCCTCATCAATAAATGTTACAATATCATTTTTATTATATTCGTTTGCCTTTGAAATAATTATCAAATCCCCTGCATTTATTGTAGGCTTCATACTTTCAGTTGTTACTACTAAAATAGATTTCCCAAATAAGCTAACTATCTTTTCATTTTTTATAAATTTTGAATTAATAACAAAGATTAAAATGATTAAAAAAAATACTATGAATATATCAATCATAATATTTAATATAAATGATGTTTTTCCTTTTTTCATAAAACTCCTTATGTAATTATTTAGCAAAAAGCTTTCTGCTAAAAATCAATATTCTTTTTCCTTAGCAGAGAGCATTTTGCTCTCTGGGTAGAAACTATCTAGCTTGTCTTCCAATAATGTCGATATTAAGAAGACTATCAAGTGATGAGACTCCATTTTCCACCTTAAGTGTGCCTGCATTGTTGTCTACATCTGTTTCGTCGTCTTCATTAAATGGCCAATCCCATGAAACTACAATTATTCTTTTTTGGTTTCCACCAACTGGAATGTTTCCAGAAAGATTTGGTGCTAATTCTCCAAAAGAATCATAAGAAGATGTACTTGAGATTTCATTTCTATCTCCGTCCAAAGTCTTAGCACTAAAATTCATATTAGCTGGAATATTTTGAGCTTTGTTTAGCACAATCTCATAGTCCACTCCAACTTCTGAATTTGTAGCATCAACTTCAATCTCGAATGTACCATTGCTTCCAGGAGCAATCTTCTCAGAAGATAAACTAATTGTAGTATTTTCGTCTTTAGAATTAAAAGACCATCTTGCTACAGTAGCTCCCGCACTTGTTTGAATTTTTTTGTAATACCTAGCGAAAGTGTATCCTGCTGCAAAAATTGTCACAAGTAACATGGCCACGACCACAAGTCCTATCACTTTCTTTTTGTTTTTCATTAATACCTCCTTATAATATATTTAGTTAAGTGAAAAACTATTATCTGCTATCTATGATTATTTTGTATAGGGGCATATTACTAACAATCATAAAAGAAGAAAAATTTCACTATTTTGTGCAATTGGGGGCGCAACAAAAAAACTTGTTATTTTATTATTTAATTTTATTTATTGGAAAATATAAATGCCAGAACAGCATTTATTTATTAGAAAATAAAGCAAATAATAATTTATTCACTTAACATGTTGCGTATTATAGCACCGCAATTTTCATTTGTAAATACTTTTTTAAAAAATTTTTTAAAAAAATTTTAGCCAGTTTCTCATAATGCTTTGAAACTGGCTATTTAACTATATTGTATTATAATTTAAATTTGAATTTTTTTAAGTTTGGCTCATCATCAGCTGCTTCAATGTATAGAAAATCATTATTATCCGCCATTTTATCATATATTGTAAACATTCCATCATCAATTGAATTAATAACTTTTGCGTATTTTTCTAATGACTTAGAATCACCTTTTGAAATGTTATCATTTTTATATTTTAATTTATGCTCGAGTGATGCCCAAAAATTCATTCCTATAGTTCTAATTTGTATTTCAACCTTAACATACATAGTCCCTTCTGAAAAACTAACAGGTATACTTACAACCAAATGATAACTTCTATATCCACTCTTCTTAGGGGTTTTAAGGTAATCCTTTTTGCTTAAAACTCTAATATCTTGAAAATTTTCTATCGTTTCTGCAATCTTATAAACATCTTTCTTAAAATTACATACTATTCGTACCCCAGCAACATCGTTTATCTTTTCAAATAAATTTTCATATGTGGGTTCATAACCTTTAGTATTAAGTTTTTTTAATATGCTTTCTGGAGACTTCACCCTAGTTGAAATAGATTCGATAGGTTCATATCCATAGAATAACTTCATCTCATCTTGTAAAATCTCAATTTTCGTCTTTAATTCTTTTATTGCAGAATCGTATAAAAAAACTACCTTCTCAAAAGTATCACTTTTGGGGTCTATAAATTGTTTGTTTATTAAGTTATTGTCCATACTAATTAGGTACTCTTTTTTACGCTTTTTCAATAAACTTTTACCTCTCTTTTGTATCCTACTACGTATCATATTATAAATAAAATATTAAAATATTATTGATACCATGTGAATTTTGTGTGAATTTTTTTATGCTATTCTAATTCAAATGCGCCAGTATATAGTTGATAATATACACCTTTTTGAGCAATTAAGTCGTCATGGTTTCCTCTCTCAATTATTCTTCCATGGTCTAAAACCATAATTGCTTTAGAATTTCTAACTGTAGATAATCTATGTGCAATTACAAATACGGTTCTTCCATCCATGAGCTTATCCATACCATCTTGAACTATTTTTTCTGTTCTAGTATCAATACTCGATGTTGCTTCATCCAAGATCATAACCGGTGGATTTACTAAAGCCACTCTAGCTATTGATAAAAGTTGATTTTGTCCTTGAGATAAACTAGAACCATTTCCTTGAATAACAGTATCATATCCATCTGGAAGTCTCATAATAAAATCATGTGCATTGGCTAATTTAGCAGCTTCAATTACCTCTTCATCCGTTGCCGAATCATTTCCATATTTAATATTATCTTTTATTGTTCCTGTAAAAAGATTAATATCCTGTAAAACCATACCTAAAGACAATCTTAAATCATCTTTTCTAATTTTGTTTATATTGATTCCGTCATATCTAATTTTTCCATCTTCTATATCATAAAACCTATTTAACAGATTGGTTATAGTTGTTTTTCCTGCGCCAGTGGCGCCAACAAAAGCTATTTTTTGACCAGGCTTTGCATATAGTGTTATATCATGAAGAACAAGCTCATTTTCTTCATATCCAAAGTCAACATTTTGCATTTCAATATGCCCTTTAAGTTCAACATATTCGATTTCTCCATTAGAATGTGGATGTTTCCATGCCCACATATTTGTATTTTCGTTCGTCTCTTCAAGTTTACCGTCTACATATTTAGCTTTTACAAGAGTAACATATCCATCATCTTTTTCAGGTTCTTCATCCATCAAATCAAAAATTCTTTTAGCCCCTGCTAGAGCCATAATAACGGAGTTTAATTGATTTGATATTTGCATTATTGGTCTATTGAATGTTTTACTCAATTGTAAAAATGAAACTATAAGTCCGACTGAAATATTACCTATCCCATTGACTGCAAGTAAACCTCCCACCAATGCTAAAAGTCCATACTGAGCATTGCCAAGTGCACCAACTGTAGGTCCTAAAATATTTGCAAACTTATTGGCATTGTATACATTTTCTGATAATTCATCATTTAACTTATCAAATTTCTCTTTAGCTCTATCCTCATAGCAAAATACTTTCACAACTTTTTGACCATTGATTAATTCTTCAATATATCCATTAACTCTTCCTATTGTTTCTTGTTGCTTTATAAAATACTTTGAACTCCTTTTAGTTATAATCCTTGTGCATATAAGTATTACTACCAATGATAACATTGCAACCGCTGTAAGATATATGTTAGTAGCTACCATTGATATAAATACTGTTACAATCATTATTATAGCCGAAAATGTTGTAGGTATGCTTTGTGATATCATTTGACTTAATGTATCTGTATCATTTGTATAAATACTCATTATATCTCCATGTGTATGAGTATCAAAATATCTTACTGGAAGTCTTTGCATCTTTGCGAACATTTCATCACGAATTCGTTTAAGTGTCCCCTCTGATATTAAAACCATAACTCTCGACTGCACTAAACTTGCAACTATTCCTATTATATAGATTACACACATAGTAATTATTGCATGAAGTAATGGCACAAAAGAAGGATTCGTTGTTCCCACTAACGGAACTATATAATCATCTATAAGTACCTGTAAATAAAGTGACCCAGCTACTGTCGAAACGGTAGATAGAATTAATCCTATAGTTACTATTACGAGTCTTAGTTTATGGTATGCAAAAACATAACGTAATAATCTACCAAGCATCTTAAAATCTAGTTTTGGTTTTATTTTATGCTTATTCTCCATCTGAATCACTTCCTTTCATTTGAGATGTATAGACTTCTCTATAAATCTCATTATTTTTTAGTAATTCATCATGAGTACCTACACCACTGATTTCTCCATTATCAAAAACTATTATTTTATCTGCATCTTCAACTGATGATATTCTTTGTGCAATTATTATTTTTGTAGTATTTGGAATTTCAGTTTTAAAAGCATCTCTAATAAGTTTATCTGTTTTAGTATCAACAGCACTTGTTGAATCATCAAGTATAAGTATCTTTGGTTTTTTTAAAAGTGCTCTTGCTATACACAGTCTTTGTTTTTGACCGCCTGAAACGTTAGTTCCACCTTGCTCAATATAAGTGTCATATTTGTTTTCAAATTCATTAATAAATCCATCTGCTTGAGCATATTTACATGCTCTAATCATTTCTTCATCTGTAGCATCTTCTTTTCCCCAACGTAAATTATCCTTTATTGTTCCAGAAAACAAAACATTTTTCTGTAAAACCATAGCTACTTGATTTCTTAAACTTTCAATATCGTAATCACGAACATCTTCTCCACCTACAAGAACTTGTCCACTAGTAACATCAAATAGTCTTGGAATAAGTTGAACAAATGTAGATTTTGAACTACCCGTACCACCTATTATGCCAACAGTTTCTCCAGATTTTATATCTATATTAATATTTTTTAAACATAGTCTGTTTTCATCATCAACATAACTGAAATCAACATTTTTAAATGAAATAGAGCCTTCTTTAACTTCTTTAAGTGCTCTTTCATTATTAGTTAGACTGCTTTTTTCATCTAAAACTTCAACAATTCTTTCAGCAGATGCTCTAGAAATCATAATCATAACAAATGCCATAGATAAAAACATAAGAGATGTTAATATCTGCATTGCATATGATATAAGGCTTGTAAGTTCACCAGTAGTTAAACTACCATGAACAATCTGTTTTCCACCTACCCACGCAATAAGAACTATTATAGTGCTAACTGTAAATTGCATAAGTGGGCCATTTAAAGCAACGTATTTCTCTGCTTTTGAAAACAAATCATAAATCCTTTGAGAAGTCTTATCAAATTTTTCTATTTCTTTATCCTCTGTTACATATGATTTTACAACTCTCATTCCACGAACATTTTCTTGAACCGTTACATTTAGTTTGTCATATACTTTAATACCCTCTTCAAATATTGGATGAGCGTTGCTTGTTATATAAACAAAGCCTAGTCCCAAAATAGGTATTGCAATTAAAAATATTAATGCAAGTTTTGTATTAATGTAAAAAGCCATTATTAATGAAAATGTTAGCATTAATGGTGACCTTATCGCCATTCTAATGATTACTTGAAAGGCTCTTTGCACATTAACAATATCAGTTGTATGTCTAGTAACTAAGCTCCCTGTAGAAAACTTATCAATATTCGAAAATGAGAAGGTTTGAACATTGTAAAAGACATTTTTCCTTAAATTTTTAGCAAATCCTGCTGTAGCCTTAGCTGCATATTTTCCAGCCAAAACTCCAAATAATAATGCTAAAAAAGAGCATAATATTAAAAGTGATCCTGAAAGCCAAATATTTCTAACATCACTTTTCATAATTCCCTCATCTATAAGTTTAGCCATTAAAAAAGGAATAATGACGTCTAATACCGATTCTAAAGCAACAAAACATGGGGTCAATAATGCATCTTTTTTGTACTCGCCTATTGATTTAGCTAATTTCTTTATCATAGCATTCCCTTTCCTTAATCTTAAAAATGGCGCTAAATTAAAGCAATCTAGCGCCCTTAAAATTACTTTTTCATTTTTAATATTTGATTTGTGAATGGTAATTCATCATCATCATCAAAATCATCATCGTCTACATCATCTTCAATATCCAATTGCTTTTTCTTTTTCTTGAAAAAGCCTTTAGATTCCTCTACATTTTTGTTTTTAATCCTATCTTCAAACGCATCTACTTTTTTAGATTGTGCAATTGCTTCTTCAACAGTAAGCGTTCTTTCAAATTCAATTATGTTATTAACTGGTAAATTATACATACCTTCTATATGAGTAGATTTTTTAATAGGCAAACTTACATCAATGTAATCCTTATATGCTTCAACGACTTTTTTATCCTTTCGACTCATACTATTAATGTCTTCATTTAAATAATTATACCTCCAAATTAAATGTCTTTCATATGAATCAAACGGCGACTTTTTTAAATCTTCATAATTATACTCAATTTTGAATTGATTGTTTTCTATAAAAATATTAATCGAACTCCAAACTTTACGTTTCTTATTTCTAAAAGTTTCTCTTAATAGCTTTATTGAATTATAGACATCTGTAATAAGCTTTGAATATTGTTCTTCATCAATATTAAACAAACTTGGAATTTCATATCCATTCACATATTTTTTCTTAATTATTCCTTTTGGCAAGTAGTAAAAATACATCTCACCAATAGGCTTTTGCTTTGGTCTATCAATCACAGAAGCGTACAAATATATACATTCCCATTTTTCAGGAATGATATAGAATAATTTTTTTTGAATATCCGTATATAATATTTTTTCTTCTGGTGAACTTATCATATTACTATCCTTCTATTAAACTCTCTCCCGTCATTTCTTCTGGTTTATCAAGTCCTAAAATTTCAAGCATTGTAGGAGCAAGATCGGCCAAACGTCCTTCTTTTAATTTCTTATTCTGTGGAAGTCCAACTATTGCAAGCGGAACAGGATTGGTAGTATGAGCTGTATGAGGTTCTCCTGTAGTATAATCTATCATTTGCTCACAATTTCCATGATCTGCCGTAATTAGCATTACGCCACCAACTTCATTAATTGCTTGGACTATCTTCTCAACACAGACATCTACAGCCTCTAGTGCTTTTATAGCAGCTTCTAAACTTCCTGTGTGTCCCACCATATCTGGATTAGCAAAATTCAAGATAATGCTATCATATTTCTGTGATTTTATTGCTTCAACAACTTTTTCACATACTTCATATGCACTCATTTCTGGCTTTAAATCATATGTTTCAACTTTAGGAGATGGAACTAAAATTCTGTCTTCTCCTTCATAAACCTTTTCATTCCCACCATTAAAGAAAAATGTAACGTGAGCATATTTTTCTGTTTCAGCAATTCTCAATTGCTTTAATCCATGTTTGCTAATATATTCCCCAAATGTATTTTTCAATTCTTCTTTTTTGAAGGCAATATCAACATTAGGCATTGTCTCGTCATATGGCGTCATACATACAAAATATGTATTTAATTCATCTGTATCAAATCCATCAAAGTTTGGATCGACAATACTTCTTGTAATTTCTCTAGCTCTATCTGGCCTAAAGTTGAAGAAAATAACAGAATCACCATTTTCAATTTTAGCAATAGGATTACCAGAATTATTTGTAATGACAGTAGGGACAATAAATTCATCAAAGACTTCTTTTTGATATGATTCTTCGATAGCTTGAACTGCAGATAAAGCCTTCTCTCCCTCTCCACGAACCATTGCATTATATGCTTTAGAAACTCTTTCCCATCTTTTATCTCTATCCATTGCATAAAATCTACCAGAAATTGTGGCAATTTTACCTACACCTTTTTCCTTCATTTTTTCTTCAAGTTCAACAATATAGTTTTCTCCTGAAGCTGGTGGTGTATCTCTTCCATCCATAAAACAATGAACGTATACATTTTCGAAATCTCTTCTTTTAGCAAACTCAAGCAATCCATATAAGTGCCTATTATGGCTATGAACTCCTCCGTCAGACAAAAGTCCCATAATATGAAGTTTTCCGCCATTTTTCTTTGCATTTTCAATTGCATTTACAAATTCTGATTTTGTAAAGAAATCTCCATTTTCAATATCTTTGGTAATTCTGGTAAGTTCTTGATAAACAACTCTACCAGCTCCAATATTTGTATGTCCAACTTCTGAATTTCCCATCTGTCCTTCTGGAAGTCCAACAGCTAAACCACTTGTATGAATAATAGTATTTGGATTTTCTGTAAGAATTCTTCTTAAATGAGGAATATTAGCTTGTTTTACAGCATTTCCTTCCTCTTTTTCATTGATGCCAAATCCATCAAGTATTGTAAGCATTGTTAATTTACTCATTTTTTCCTCCTAATGTCTATCGACGTGTTCCTTAGTTTTCTTCATAATTTACTATTTTACTAAATTCTTCTGGCTTCAAGCTAGCACCACCAACTAATCCACCATCTATATCAGATGTTGTAAATAATTCTTTTGCATTTGATGACTTAACACTTCCACCATACTGAATAATGATTTCTTGGCTAACTTCTCCACCATATATTTTTTCTACTTCAGCTCTTATCGCTTTAATTGCATTATTAGCATCTTCTGAAGTTGCTGTCTTTCCTGTTCCAATAGCCCAAATTGGCTCATATGCTATGATAGTATTTTTAGCTTGTTCACTAGATAAGCCCTCTAATGCCAGTCTTGTTTGAGTTGTAATTACTTTTTCTGCTTCCCCTGCTTCTCTTTGTTCTAATGATTCTCCAACACAAACAATTGGCTTTAATCCAACTTCAAAAGCTTTTTTTAATTTTTTGTTAACAGTTTCATCTGTTTCGTTATAGTATTGTCTTCTCTCTGAGTGACCAATTATAACATATTCCACATTAATTGATTTTAGCATTTCTGCTGAAACTTCTCCAGTATATGCACCTTTTTCTTCATAGTGCATATTCTGTGCTCCAATCTTTATATTTGTACCTTGTGCGTTTAAAAGAGCATAAAACAAATCTGTATATGGAACACATAGTATAACTTCATTTTTGGTGTCTTTAACTAATGGAGCAAATTGCTCAATAAATGATATAGTTTCATTTGGAAGCATATTCATCTTCCAATTTCCTGCAATTACTTTTCTTCTCATTTTTACATTTTCCTTTCTTGCAACATAGGGGACGAACTTTTTTGTCTCAAAATGCGACAAAATAGCCCCCATAAAAATTATTTATCTTGTAATGCTTCAATTCCTGGTAGTTTCTTTCCTTCTAGGAATTCTAAACTAGCACCACCACCAGTAGATATGTGTGTAAATTTTTCTGCAAGTCCTGCTTTTTCAATAGCTGCTGCAGAATCTCCACCTCCTACTATTTTGATAGCATCTATATTTGCTAAAGCTTTTGCTATTTCATTTGTTCCAATAGCAAATTGATCAAATTCAAATAAACCTAATGGTCCATTCCATACTACTGTTTTAGCATCTTTTAGCTCATTAATAAATAATTGTATACTTTCAGGTCCAATGTCAAATCCTTCCCAACCTTCTGGAATGCTGTCACATCTGACAATCTTACTTTCAGTATCTGCTGCAAATTCTTTTCCTATCTTTGTATCTATTGGTAATACAAATTTTACACCTTTATCTTTTGCCTTGCTCATAAGTTCTCTAGCCAAATCAAGTTTATCTTCTTCACAAATTGAATTACCAACACCAAATCCCATAGACTTTAAGAATGTAAATGTCATTGCTCCACCAATTATTAAAGTGTCAACTTTTTCTATCAGACTATTAATAACACCAATTTTATCAGATACTTTCTTTCCTCCAAGTATAGCGACAAATGGTCTTTCTGGATTATCAAGTGCATTTCCCAAAAAGTTCAATTCTTTCTCGATAAGAAATCCTGATACTGCTGGTAAATAACTTGCAACACCAGTTGTTGATGAGTGTGCTCTATGAGCTGTACCAAAAGCATCATTTACATATACTTCTGCTAAGCTTGCAAATGCCTTTGATAATTCTTCATCATTCTTTTCCTCACCTGCTTCGTATCTAACATTTTCTAATAATAAAACTTCGCCTTCTTTTAAGTTTGCAGCCTTTTCTCTCGCATCTGGTCCCACAACATCCTTTGCAAGTATTACTTCTCTATTTAAAAGTTTTGATAGCTCTGCAGCAACAATATCCATAGAGAATTCTGGCTTAACTTCTCCCTTAGGTCTACCTAAATGTGAGCATAAGATTACTTTACAATTATTCTCCAATAAATAATTAATAGTAGGTAAAGCTGCAACAATTCTTCTGTTGTCAGTAATCACTCTATTTTCATCATATGGCACGTTAAAGTCACACCTTACAAGTACTTTTTTGCCTTTTAAATCAATATCTCTAACTGTTTTTTTGTTCATAAATCTCCTCCTAAATTACACTATAATCACATTTTTTCATTCATATTCTATATCAAAAGCTTAGATATTTCAAGACTTTTTGGCAGTTAATTTACCATTTTCAAACGTAAAAATAGCAACTCTTATGCAAGTTGCTATTTTTTTAGTATTTATTCAGCCTCACAATAAATATCCATTCCTGTTGTACTCACAACACCATTGACAGTATTTTCATCATATGAGGCTTCAAAGTTTTCAATATTAGAATTTTTGTCATAGTTTATTGTAATTCCCGCCACTTTTCCAAGATCGTTACATGTCATAACAACACTATAAGCGTGTTTTGAGTCTAATCTTTTAGAAAGGTCATTTAAAAATGAAATATAATCATTTGTTAATTTTTCAACGTTTACTCCAACTGGAGAATGATTACCAATTTTGACATTCTCATTGCCATCATCATTTATAGTTACTATACGAGATGCATTATAATAATTTTCATCATCTCTGTCCTCAGTAGTATTATAACTTATACATGGAATATTATCTGGTTCTTCAGCATATGTATTAGCATTAGATACAATCCTACCAATAAGAGCTTTTACTGAAGATCCAGTTTGTCTTCCTAGATAACTCGTAAAAGTTGAATTATAACTTTCCACTTCCACTACCTGTCTTCTCTCACGCATCCTAAATAAATGAATTTCGTTAATATGCTTTACTTCATCTTTTTTAAATATAACAGCATAGTTAACTTTAGTATCTATTTTGTTCAGCAAATCTTCTAATTCATCTTGTTTTACATAACTCTTGTTTAAACAAATTAATGTAACCTTCTTGTCATTATTATTATTGTTGTTAATTATTGTTTTAATTAATTCTTTCACATCTTTAATTTTATAATTATATGTACTTAATTCTCTTGGATCTATAGTTTTATTATGTTCATATTCAGAATAATCACTTATGCATTTCAAAAATTGGGCATTAAATTCTTCTGCTTTCACATTAATCGCATGATTTTTAAATGATACTAGGCTAGATGCAATAATAAATACAATAATAAAAATAATACAAAGAATATTAGATACTTTTTTATTAAATATTCTTATAATAAATATCAAAAATAAAAACAATAAAACTTCAATAACAAACGCATATGATTCAAAATAAAACATATCTTGTGAAAATCTTATAAATAGCAAAACTAAAGCTACAATTAATAAAGATGAAATTAAATATGCTTTTTTTTCAAAATGCTTTTTCCTTTCAGCTTTACTTATCTTTTTGTTCTCATCTTTTGTTTTCTCTTTTGAAATCATATGTAGTGAAAAGACCGACAATATTATAACTATAAAAATAGATAAAATAATTAAAAAAAACATAAATATTGTTGAATTAAAATCGGTATATTGAGTCACTCCAGAAATTGAATCAGCAAATACAATGTGCTGACTTGCTATTATCAAAATTAAAAAGCCCCACAAAACTTTCAATGCTTTTTTCTTCATATTACATCTCCATCTTAAAATTAGAATTCAAATAATTTAACTCCACCTATAGTATTTGTAGAAACAATATTGCTGTTTGTTTCTTCACCTTTTACTGTTTCTTTATCCTCGTTTTCAGCTTCATCTTCTATTTTTTCTTCAATATCTTTTTCATCAATTTTTATCCATTTGTCGCCAATAATACCTGATATTGCATCTAGTTTTTCTTGTAATGCTTTTGACTCTGCCTCTACTCTATCAACTTCTGCTTGTGACTG
>OCVV011341286.1_pt1 | contig 20796 bp, 15 predicted proteins | sample 1539721 | NCBI WGS metagenome assembly OCVV01 (sample SAMN02144230, study PRJEB22623) | gut metagenome | biome: sheep rumen | host: Ovis aries | place: New Zealand
GGCTTCGTTGTATGCAGCCTGACTGAGGCCAACGCTCTGGGCGGCAATGCCGAGGCGGGCGCCGTTCATCAGCGACATTACATATTTAATAAGGCCGAGTTTGCGGTCGCCGCACAGCTCGCACTTCGCATTCTTATAGACCAGCTCACAGGTTGGCGAGCCATGTATGCCGAGCTTGTTCTCGATACGACGCACGTCAACGCCTCCGTCGCGCTTGTCATAGATGAACATCGAGAGGCCACGGCCGTCGCGTGTGCCTGCTTCGCTGCGGGCAAGCACAAGATGGATGTCGCTATCGCCGTTCGTAATGAAGCGCTTTGCGCCGTTCAGACGCCAGCAGTTGTTCTCCTCGTCGAAGGTAGCCTTGAGCATCACGCTTTGCAGGTCGCTGCCGGCATCAGGCTCGGTCAGGTCCATAGACATCGTCTCGCCCTTACATACGCGGGGAATGTACTTCTCGCGCTGTTCCTCGTTGCCGAAGCAATAGAGCGTCTCGATGCAGTCCTGCAGGCTCCAGATGTTCTCGAAGCCAGCGTCGCCAGTCGAGACAATCTCGTTGGCTGCGGTATAAACTGTGACAGGCAGGTTCAAGCCACCGTAGCGGCGCGGCATCGTCATGCCGTTCATGCCTGCCTGAATCATGGCGTTGAGGTTCTCGTAGGTCTTCGAAGCATAAGATACGCGACCCTTTTCGAGGTGAGGACCCTCGGCATCAACAGCCTCGGCATTGGGAGCCACGACGTTCGCCACGATGTCGCCCACGATGTCCAGCACCTTGTCATACGAATCCATCGCATCCGCGAAATCCTGCGGAGCCTCGTCGTATTTGTCTTTATCCTCGTACTGACGTTCCTTGAGCTCAACGATGCGCTCCATCAAAGGACTGTTCTCGAGCTCAAACTTAATCTCATTTATGTCGTTATAATAGTTTGCCATGTTACTTTATTTTTGTAGAGAGTAGTTATGTAGTTAAGTAGTTAAGCCAATACTACAGCTAAAGGTCTTTACTGAAATCTTTGTCAATAACACCTTTGCAATAGCCATTCAACAACTTGCTTGTTTCTTCTACCATATCAAAAAGGTGATTGTAATGCTCTTCATCGATATAACCCAAGTCCCTTGAAAGCAAAACATAATATCTGCATTCCTCCAGACTACCTTGGGCAATGTTGTAAAAACGAAGTTTATCTGCTCTACTCAATTTCTTATAACCTTCCGCTATGTTAGCAGGAATGGAAATAGCTGCACGTTGAAACTGAGAACATAACCCATATCTCTCAAAGTCAGGGAAGTTTTTTGTCTCCTTGTAAACCATCAGCACAAAGTCATGTGCCTTCTGCCATGCAACGATTCCGTGAAAGTTATTAGTCATGAGGTAATGGCTTAACTACTTAACTACTCTAACTACTTAACTACTGGTTTTATTTACTATTCTGTTTGTAATACTTGATGAGCTTTGGTACGACCTCTTCCACTGTGCCGTTGATGACGTAGTCGGCAATTGTGTTGATGGGGGCGTTCTCGTCTGAGTTGATGGAGATGATGATGCCCGACTCCTTCATGCCTGCCACGTGTTGAATGGCACCGCTGATGCCGCAAGCGATATACACTTTGGGACGAACGGTGACGCCTGTCTGACCAATCTGCAGGTCGTGGTCGGCAAAGCCTGCATCCACGGCAGCACGGCTGGCACCCACTTCTGCATGAAGTACTTTGGCGAGCTCATACAGTTGGTCAAAGCCTTCCTTCGAGCCGACGCCATAGCCTCCAGCCACAATGATAGGAGCGCCTTTCAGGTTGTTCTTGGCTGCCTCGACGTGACGGTCGAGCACCTTGGTGACGTACTCTGCCTCGGGAACGAACTTCGCTACATCTTCCACGATGACCTCGCCCTTGTAGTTCGGGTCGAGAATCTCTGCCTTCATCACGCCGCTGCGAACAGTCGCCATCTGCGGTCTGTTCTCGGGATTGACGATGGTAGCCACGATGTTTCCACCGAAGGCGGGTCGTATCTGATACAACAGGTTCTCGTATGTCTTACCATTCTTCTTGTCCTCATGAGGACCAATCTCAAGGCTGGTGCAGTCCGCGGTGAGTCCGCTATGCAAAGCCGACGAGACGCGCGGACCGAGGTCGCGACCTACGACATCAGCTCCCATCAGGCAAATCTGCGGTTTCTCCTGCTTGAAGAGGTTGACGAGGACTGCCGTGTGAGGCTTGCTCGTATAGGGAGCGAGGCCTTCTGCATCGAAGATATGGAGTTTATCGACGCCATAAGGAAGTATCTGAGCCTCCACTTTTCCCACGATTCCGCTGCCGGCAGCAACGGCTTCGAGTTGTACGCCAAGCGTATTGGCCAGCTTCCTGCCTTTAGTCAGAAGCTCTTGGCTTACTTCGGCAACCTTTGTGCCTTCAAGCTCGCAATATACAAATACACTATTCATATTTATTTAATTGTGTAGTTAAGTAGTTTTGTAGTTATCGCTTCGCTGGTAGTTAAGCCGATACCTTATTCCTAAGTGTTTAATGTCATTTGCTTTTGGCTTAACTACTTCACTACTTAACTACTGACTACTTTACTACTATCCGATTGTGTGGCTTGCGAGGAGTTCCTGGATGAGACCGTTCACGTCCTCGTCACTGCCGGTTAATACTTTACTTTCCTTCGCCTTGAAGACGATGTTCTCTACGTTCTTGACCTTAGTTGGAGAGCCTGCCAGACCGCATTGCTGCAGGTCGGCATTCACGTCGGCACAACTGAGTTGACCGAGCTTCAGGTAAGGTTTCTTCTCATACTCTGCTGCGTAGGGCAGGTCGGCAAAGTTTGTGCCCTGAGCCAACTCCATTGGAGCGAGGCATCGCTTGTACTTCATGACGCGCTTGACGTTGCGAGGACGGCAGGGAGCAGCGCTTCCGTTGACGGTCAGGACGCAAGGCAGCGGGCTTTCCACTGTTTCTACGCCGCCGTCGATGTGGCGCTTGACGGTAATCTTGCCGTCCTTCAGCGAGAGAATCTCCTCGCTGTATGTGATTTGATTCAAGCCCAACTTCTCAGCCACCTGCGGTCCAACCTGAGCGGTATCGCCGTCGATGGCCTGACGGCCGCCAATGATGAGGTCAACATTGGGGCAGACATGCTTGATAGCAGTAGCGAGGGCATAGCTCGTGGCGAGTGTGTCGGCACCGGCAAAGGCACGGTCTGTCAGCAGATAACCGCCGTCGGCACCGCGATACATGGCTTCTCGAATCACTTCGGCAGCACGGCCCGGTCCCATGGTGAGGACGGTAACTGTGGTGCCGGGGAATTGGTCTTTCAGTCTTAGAGCCTGCTCGAGGGCATTGAGGTCCTCGGGATTGAAGATAGCAGGCAACGCGCTACGATTGACGGTTCCCTCGGGCGTCATGGCGTCCGGGCCGACGTTGCGCGTATCGGGCACTTGCTTGGCAAGTACGATGATGTTCAAACTCATATTATTCTCTATTCTGTTTATTTTTGCACACTTTGTTAAATTTCGTGCAAAGGTACGGCTTTCTTTTCAATTAGGCAAGGAAAGAGCCTAATTATATATAATAATGTGTCAATATCTCTCCAGGAAGTCTCGAACGAGACGGAAGGTGGGTTCGTAGCTGTCGGTCACCGCGTGCTCCCAGTTGTCGTAGATGGTGTGGTAATACTGGAAGGCGTCGCCCTTCTCGTTCTCAAGGAAGATGCACGGCACGCCACGGGTTGCGAAGACATAATGGTCGCTGTTGGCAGCGAGATTGCCGCGGTGGAGGTCCTTGAAATAGTGCTTCTCGGCATTGATACGCTCGAAGAGTGGGAAGGCTTGCATGCCTGCGTCGCTCACCTCACAGTACTGAACCGGATTGTTGTCGCCTATCATGTCGATGTTGAAGAGGTATTTAATCTTCTCGAGCGGGAAGGTGGGATGCTCCACGAAATAGGTCGAACCGCGCAGGTTGGCGTCCTCGCCCGAGAAGGCCAGGAAGTAGATGTCGAACTTGGGGCGGTGCTTGGCGTAGTACTTGGCAAGCGTGACGAGCGTGGCCGAGCCGGAGGCATTGTCGTTGGCGCCTGCATAGAATATCTTGTCGCCGAGGTTGCCCAGGTGATCATAATGGGCGGTGAAGACGTAGCAACTGTCGTGACGCGCTCCCTCGACCTTGCTGATGACGTTGAAACACTCGTAATCCTTCAGGAACTTGGCATCCACATCGAGCCGCACACGCTGCACACCCTCGATGGCTTCCGGCGTAACCCAGACGATGGGCTTGTCCACGACACGATGTCCGTAAGCCTTGAAGAACTTGATCGGCGCGGGCCAAGTGTAGATGAGGCCGGCATTCGTGCATTCGCCATCCTTTTGCAGACGCGAGAAATCCTGGCTGTGCTTGTAGGTGAACCAGAACTCGCAAGCCACCAGGCAGTTCCTGTATTCGGGTTTCTGCAGGTCGGAGAACATCTTGCCGGCGTTGTAGTGGAGCGTATCGACATGATAGACGGGGAACTCTCCCTTGACGCCAGGGCTATACTCGCGCATCGAGAAGTCCACGCCAGGCTGGAGGGGCTTCCAAGACCCCTCCAAACCTCCCCTTAAAGGGGAGGCTTCTTTTTCCTCTCCCTTTAAGGGAGAGTTAGAGAGGGTCGCCATTTCCATCTTGCCGGCGAAGGTCTGGATGTCGAGCGTGAAAGGCTGCAACGTCACTTCATCCACGCCTGCCCGCTTGTATTCCTTTGCCAAGAACTTGCCCGCCTTGTTGGCTCCGCCCTTCGCATAGCCGCGACCTTGATACTTCTTGGAGGCCAACTCCTTCACCACACGCTTGTAGCGCGACAAATCCTGCGCGTTAGCCTGCAAGCCAAAGGCAAGCAAAACAATTAGTAGAACTCTCATAGTCATATTTTTCATAGTGTTAAATCATTTGGCAGATTAAGCCCTTCCCTTAAAGGGAGGATTTTGGAGAGGCTCTTTCGGCTCTACATGCACGACGACATGGGTCTCCTCGCCATATTGTTTCCTCAGCAGGTCCTCCACTTCCGACGCGCGTTCGTGGGTCACAAGGAGCGGGAGATTGCCGTCCATAAGGATGTGAAGTTCGATAGCATAATGGTTGCCTATGCGACGAGTCCTCAGGTCGTGAGGCTCCTCGACGCCCTCCACCGAACTGGCCAGCTGCAAGATTTCCTGTTCCACCTCGTCCGGAAGGGACTGCTCGGTGAGGTCTCCTATCCCACCGCGCAGCAAGTCGAGGGCAACTTTGGCAATGAAGAAGCCCACGATGACTGAGGCCAGCGGGTCGAGCACCGCCCAACGACGGCCCAGGAAGATGGCGCCGCCGATGCCGATGGCTGTGCCTATCGACGACAGAGCGTCGCTGCGATGGTGCCAGGCATTAGCCTCGAGGGCCTGCGACTCCAGCTGCTTCGACTTCACCATCGTGTAGTGGAAGACGCCTTCCTTCATTATGATGGACAACAAAGCCGCAAGAAGCGCCAGCATACCCGGGGCTTCCAACTGCCCGCCCCTCGCCCAGACGACTATCTTAACCAGCCCTCCATACACGATTCCCACGGCAACTGCAAGCAGCATAAAGCCGATGATGGTCAACGCCAAAGTCTCGTACTTGCCGTGACCATAGTCGTGCGACTTGTCTTTGGGTTTCGAACTGATGTGGACGAAAGCCAGCACGATGATGTCAGTCACGAAGTCCGAGAGCGAATGGACTGCGTCGGCCACCATCGCGGCACTATGCCCCACGATGCCCGCCGTGAACTTGAAGGCAAGCAGCAACACATTCACTGCCCCGCCACACAGCGTCACGCGGTAGATTTCCTTGTTTCTCTCCATTGCAAAACGTACTTTCTGCCTACAAATATACTGTTTTTTTCGCAAACTTATCACGTTCCGGCAGAAAAACATCCCTGACGGAGGAAATCTTTTGACGTAAGGAAAAGGCTGACCTCACACCACGAATTGCCAAACTCGACATGCTAAGTTCATTGCATATACATGTAGTTGCAATTGCACGTACATGTATATGCAATTGCAACTACATGTACGTGCAATAAAACAGACAAGTCTAATCGGGCTTCCAGACAGCATAAAAAGAGCGGCACAACGCTTCGAACGATGTGCCGCTCCCTGTCTGAGCCTTTATTTATATACGGTATGTGAGTACCGAAGGCTGTATGTGTTGTCCTGCTTAGAAGCCCAACTTGGCGCGGATGTCAGCAGGAACAGCGTTCTTATTGATGACGATGTTCATGGTCTTGTAGGCGGCATAAGCCTGGCTGACGTACCAGAAGCCCTTGAACGGGCCGCTCTCGCCCCAAGAATTCTTCATCATGAAGTACTCCTTGCCGTACTGATCCTTGGCAATACCATAGATTTGCATGCCGTGATCGTCAGTCGTCTCCCAGTTGTCATAAGCCTCCTGACGCATCTCAGGCGTGATTTCCTTCTCGGCATTGGCCTTGACGATCTCCACTTTCTCCGCAGCTTTCTCGCCCGTCCAACGTGCCTGATCGCTGCCTACACCAGCCTTGAACTTGGTGTCTGGCACCATAGCCACGCTCTTGTTCTTGCCGTTGCGACGGCTGAAGCCGTCCTCGCTGACGTCGGCACCCCAAGCGAATGTCCAGCCATTCTTCACCGATTCGTACATCACACGCATCAGGTCGTCGAGAGGCAGGTTGTAGCTGCTTGCCCAGCGCCAGTTGTCTTCAATCTCCAGAATGAAGGTGCTCCAGTAAGGATGGTGTGTGTAGCTGGTCAGGCTGACGTAATCCTTGGGGTCGAGCTTCAGGTAATCCTTCACGAAACTCTGTGGTGTGTAGCGCACGCCCTTGTACTCAAACTCCTCGGGACACTTGCCGAAGTAGCCGTCGAGCATGCTCTGCAGAGCGCCCTTCCAAGCCTTCGGGTAGATCTTCTTTGCGCCGCTCTTGCTGATGCTCTGCAGGTATGCAGTCATCGGGGGGAAGAGCTGGCCGAAGTTAAACAGGGAGTCGCCGTACTCGGTGATGGGATAAGGCATGATGCCTTCGGGGATGAAGCCGTAATGCTCCATGCAGTAGATGGCATCCTCGAAGCTTCCGCCTTGGCTGAAGCTTGCGTCGCCATGGGTGCGCACGTGCTTGTCTGCGCGATCTACATATGTCTTACTGATGAGGAACGACTCGCAGAGGTCGAGATCTTCCTTCAATGCGGGGTTCTTCTTGATAGCCTCGCTCTCCAGGAATGCCAGCGAGGAATAGGCCCAGCAGGTGCCCGAACTGTTCTGGTTCTTGATGCTTGTTACGGGATTCTCAATGATGGTGGTGAAGATGAGGCTGTCCTTGTCTGCCTTCTTCTCCTTGTCCTTTGCAACTGCAGGCACGACGAGCAATGCGGCTGCAGCAAGTGCGATGAGTTTTTTCATTAATTTGAATTTTGAATTTAATTATTTTGAATTAATAAGGTATCCTGTCCTTGCCGAGGAATCTGCAACCGTCTCTGGTGATGAGGATGTCGTCTTCTATGCGGATGCCGCCAAAGTCTTTGTACGTCTCGAGCAGGTCGAAGTTGAGGAACTCCGCGCAATGTCCTGTCGAGCGCCAGTCGTCAATGAGTGCCGGAATGAAGTAGATGCCGGGCTCGTCCGTTACGACAAAGCCTTCCTGAAGGCGTCTGCCGCATCGCAAACAATTGGTTCCAAACTGTTCCAGGTTAGGTCGCACCTCATCGTCGAAGCCGACATAGGTCTGTCCAAGGCCCTCCATGTCGTGCACGTCCAAACCCATCATGTGGCCCAAGCCGTGCGGCATGAACATGGCATGTGCCCCTGCACGCACGGCCTCCTCGGTATCGCCCTTCATCAAGCCAAGTTCCTTGAGTCGTTCGGTCATGAGTCGGCACACGGCAAAGTGTACGTCCCACCACTTCACGTCAGGTGCGGCAAGCGTCAGGGCATAGTCGTGGCACTCTTTCACAATGTCGTAAATCTCCTTCTGGCGTTGCGTAAAGGTTCCGCTGATAGGCGTCGTGCGGGTATTATCGCTGCAATAGTTCTCGTTGGTCTCAGCTCCTGCATCGCAGAGAAGCAGTCGTCCTGCCTCGAGAGGGCGAGGGCTTGGGTAGCCGTGCATAATCTCGCCATGCATCGTAACGATGCTCGGGAAGCTGACCATGCAGCCATGACTGCTCGCAATGCCGCTGATAACGCCTGCTATCTCCTGTTCCGTCACACCTTCTCGGCACATCTTCATGGCCGTGGTGTGCATCTCGTAACCGATGGCACAAGCGCGTTCTATCTCTTCTATCTCGCCCTGACTCTTCACGGCACGCTGGTCGATGACCGCTTTGATGAGTTCCACGCTGGCAGCCTCCCTTTGCTGAGAGGGATGGATGCCCAGCATGTCCATGAGCTGAATCATGTGGTCGTGACGATACGGCGGCAGGAAATGGATGCGCTGACCGCATGCCTTTGCCTTCTTTATGAAGTCCGAAAGGCTCTTCATCGGCAAAGTCTTGGCCACGCCACACTCGGCAGCCATGTCGGCAACGCTATCTACAGAGCCGAACCAAACAATGTCGTCGATGTCGATATCATCGCCAACGAGGTACTCTTGGTTGTTGTCAACATCGATGATGCCAGCCAAACCTTCACGATGCTGGCCATAGAAATAGAGGAAAGAGCTGTCCTGACGGAAGCGATAGACGTTGCTCGGGTAGTTGGCCGGCGAGTCGTTGTTGCCCATCAGCAGTATGATGCCAGAGCCTATCCTTTGTTTGAGCAGCCTGCGCCGCTCGATGTAAGTACTTTTATCGAATAACACCCTAATGAAATTTACTATTTGACGATTTACAATTTACTATTTGACAGCTCACTTGCCAAGCTTTTCTGCAGCCTGACGAATGACTTCGAGGGTCGTTGTGTCGCAAGCGAAGACAGCATTGAGGCCTTGTTCCTCTTGAGCTGGGTCGCCTACATAATCGTCCCAACGCTGCCAGCGAACATGCTTGGGCTGTGCATAACCGCCCCATGCCCAGAAGCAGCAGCCTTGCAGCTTACCTTCGTCCATCAGGCTGAAGGCATATTCATAATAGATGTCGCGACCTTGAGTGGTCGAACCCAACTCAATGCGATAGCCATCGCGGGGATAGCCGAACTCCTCCAAGACCATTGGCTTGTTCAAGTCCTTCACGATATTCCAGCAACGCTCCATATAGGCACGCGTCATTCGAGATGCATAAGGCACACTGTCCACAACAGAGGTCTCGCCATTCTTTGCCAGGCCATTCGTGAGCGGACCGCTTGCCGGACCGAGCCAGTGCCAGTTGTAGGGCCAGATGTGGATGCAGATGTAGTCAATCTCGGGGAAGGCATGAACCTGACGGAAGAGGTCGGGATCGTACTCGCAACCCTCGAGACCTTCGCTTCCTGTTGTCACCAAATGGTTGCCGTCAAGGCTCTTGATGAGCTTAGCCTGCGCCTCGACCCATTCTGCAAAGCAAGCCTTCGTCACAGAGTCGCGGGCAAAAGCACGAGGCTCGTTAGCGAGTTCCCAAGCCATAATGGCAGGCGATTCGCTATAAGGCTTGCCTGTAACGGTATTGGTGCGAGAGACGATGTGGCGAACATGACGTTCTGCCATTGCCTTTGCGCTGTCGTTCTTGACGAATTGGCAATGATAGTCCTGTGCGATGGTCCAGTCCGACCAGTCGGGCACAGGGCCGCATCCTGCCCATTCGAGGTAAGCGCCATAGCCCCCACTCCATTCCCATGCATTGTTCAGGAAGAGGACTGCCGTCATCTCGCGCTTCTCGAGTTCTGCCAAGAGGTAGTCCAAGCCCTGAAGAATAGTGTCGTTATAGACGCCCGGCTCGGGCTGGAGGACTGGCACAACGTGCGAAGCCACGGTGTCCGGGCCTTCGCCACCAACAAGGACACGCACATTGGTGATGCCCACTTCCTGCATCAGGTCGAGTTCCTTCTGCAGTCGTTCACGGTCGCCGCCCTGGCCTTCGCTTGCCAAGACTGCACCGTACCAGAAGTTTGCACCGATGAACTTGTACTCATTGTCGCCGCGATAGAACTTGCCATCACGGGTTGTCACGAAATTGCTGCTGTCCTGTTGACCGCCAACGCAGCAGATATTGAGCAACAACACAGCGATTGTTGCTAAAGTTAAGCAGATGCGCTTCATTACTATGAACTATGTTAGATGATGATTTTGCTCTTATGGTAGTTGTCGCGGAATGCTGTAGGAGAACATCCCTTCTTCTTCTTGAAGATACGATTGAAGTTGCTGATGTTGTTGAAGCCGCAGCCGTAGCAAATCTCAGCAACGCTGGTATGCGTATCGACAAGCAAGCGAGCGGCATAGCCCAAGCGGATGTCGATGATGTAGTCGCTGACGGTCTTGCCTGTCCTGGTGCGGAAGAAACGAGAGAAAGCAGCTGGAGTCATTCCGGCGATGTCGGCAAGAGTCTTCAGACGTATCTCCTTCTTGAAGTTCTGGTCGATATGTTCCTCGACGGCACGAACGCGACGGCTCTCAGGCTGGTTCTTCACGTTGGCAAACGACTTGCTGGCCAAGAGATGATAGTTGTCCTGCAGAGAGAGTTCATAGAGGATTTCGAGCAAGGAGAGCATGCGATAGAAACCGGGCTGAGCCGATGTGATGCTCGTTATCTTGCCGTACAGCTCCATGATTGCCGGCAGTTCGAAGGCGACGCCTCGCTTTGCATTCTCGAAGAGAGCACGCAGGCTGGAGAGCTGATTCTTCTGGAGGAACTGCTCGCCAAGCAGGTCGGGAGGGAACTGAATGGTAATCTCGTGGATGGAATGGCTTTGGCAGTCGTACTGGTCCCACATGTGTTCCAGTCCGCTTCCGACCAGCACCAGGTCATACTTACCAAGCACTTCGATGCTGTCGCCAACAATGCGACGAGCGCCATCACAATGCTCCACGAAGTTCAACTCCATCTCCTCGTGCTTGTGCAGAGGATAAGTGAACGCGTCTTTGTCACGATCGACCATCAAGAAGCAGTCTTTTTCGCCAAGAGGGGTGACCTCAGTAAACACTTTGTCTGTCATAAATTTTAATTGTAGGCTTTAAGGTTAATTGTTAGTTTTAAGTTTCGGCGGCACAAAATTACACTTTTTTATCAAAACTAACAAGTTTTGAGCAATAAAATAACAGCATTCGTGAATATATGCAATAAAACTGATAATATATGCAGAAATAATGAATAAACAAGGCCGCCACATTTAATTTGGAAAAATTCTTTACAGAATCAAGCGACTTAAAGTGGCGAATCGACCAACCTGCTACGCCGAGTCATTCAACGCCCTACGTTACATTTGCAAACTCAACGTGGGGCGTTGACAATTCCCCTATGTTAAGTTGACCGACTTAACACGTCGAATTTAGCGTGATTTTATGCCGAATTTGACAACAAAGGGTAGAATAGCAGTACTTTCTTAACATCATGTCACAAAAGTCGCTTTTGTAACCCGTTGATTATCAGCAGAAATTCGATTTAAGGCATTTTCTCGGCTTTTGGGTAGAAAAGTACCAGAACGGCAAAAATAAGCCGTTAAAAATGATGACTTTGGAAAGAATCTTTACAAATTCGCCCGCATTACACCACTTGCTGGACGACCTGCAAGAAGTTCATTTCGCATGTAATCCATGTAGGGCGCTACATGATGGAAGAAGATTTGATAGCCCGCACAAAGGTAATTAAGCCCGGGCTCGCCATCGGCCGTCTTTTGGAATCGCAAGCGAGGGCACTCTCCATGACAAGCCTTAAGCCACTGGCATTCACGACATTGGCGGGGAAGCGCCTCCTTCTTCAAGCGACTGAAGCGATTCTGCTTAGTCCCATAAAGCATCTGCGGCAAGCCGTGTGTGCGGATATTGCCTAACTTGTATTGCGGGAAGACGAAGTGGTCGCAGGAATACACATCGCCATTATGCTCCATGACCGCTGCATGACCACATTCCTCGGCATAGACACAAACGCCTGGCTCTGCGCCCAACCAGCCAGCAAGGGTGGCATCGAAGAGTTGCACAAAGACCTCGCCGACATCGCGCTTCACCCATTCATCGAAAATGGCACACATGAACCGCCCCCACTCTTCTGGCCGAATGCTGAAGGGTGCTACAGGGCAATCCTCGTCGAAGAGCTGGGCAAGATGCCGGCCATCGCTGTGCTTCTTGATGCGCTCCACGACAGGACTGATTTGCAGGAACTTGCACTTGAGCTCGTCGCGGAAGAACTTGTAGAAGGCAAGCGGGTCCTGGGCGTTATGATGATTGGCAGTCGCCATCGCATTCCACTCTACACCATAATCGTTAAGCATCTTGATGCCATCCATCACCTTCTGCCAAGTGCCCTGCCCCTGAACGTCGAGCCGATAAGCATCGTGCTGCTCTTTGGTTCCGTCAATACTGATACCCACGAGCCAACCCTCGTCGTGAAGGAACTGACACCACTCTGGCGTGAGCAGAGTGCCGTTGGTCTGGATGCTGTTGCTGATGCGCTTGCCTCGGCCATAATAGCGCTGCAGTCGGACTGCCTGCTGATAGAAGCTGAGAGGCCTCAGCATGGGTTCGCCGCCATGCCAAGTGAAAAGCACATCCGGCATCTGCTGAACACTTATGTAGTCGCGGATGTATTGTTCGAGAAGCTTGTCCGTCATGCCAGCCTGTTGCCTTTCAGAGAGGTGTTGCTTCTCCAAGTAATAGCAATACTCGCACCGCAGATTACACTTCGGCCCAGCTGGCTTGGCCATGACATAAAGCGGACGGGCAAAAGGATAGGCAGTGCTCATAGGATTTTCTTTGAGAGATAGCGGACCGGATACCATATCGCGAGCCAACCGACAACAAGGACGGTAATGAGTATGAGCAGGATATCCGTCCAATAAACGCTGACGGGATAAGTCTCGATGATGAAGCTGCCTTCGCTGTCACCCATCGTCACGATGCCGTACTCCTGCTGTATCCAACAAAGCACACCACCCAGCACAAGGCCGAGCAAAGCACCTGCCAGGCAGATGATGTGACCTTCCAGACGGAAGATGGTACAGAGCTGCGAGTCGTTGGCACCAAGGCTGCGAAGGGTTTGGATGTCCTGCCGCTTGTCTATCATCAGCATCGAGAGCGAGCCGATGATATTGAAGCAGGCCACTAATAATATAAAGGAAAGGAATACATAAGAGATGAGCTTCTCGATGCGCATCACACGGAAGACATCGTTCTGCTGCTCATAGCGGTCCTCAACCTTGAAGCGTTCGCTAAGCACTGACCTCAGTTGCTCCTTGGCCTTGTCTGCCTTGAGACCATCCTTGAGCTTCAGCTCCACAGCCGACACCCTGCCCTCTCTGTCGAACAGCTTTTGGGCGAACGCGAGGCTAGTGAGGATGTAGTTGGCATCGTACTTGGCTTGCCGAACCATAAAGACCACACCGGGACTTTGAAGCTCGTCATGATTGAAGGATGACAGAGGATTGCCGATGTTCACACGCTCTCCAGGCTTTGGAGCATAGACTTGGAGCGGATTCTCGAAGTTGGCAGGGAGACCCAGTTGCTGAGCCAGCTGAATGCCCAAGATGCCGTACTCCAATACATCAGCATGCAGGCAGAAGTGTCCGTCGCCATACAGAATGTCCTCGATGTGACCCTGCTTTGTAACATTATCTGCCACACCTTTGATGGTCACGACCTGCTGCTTGCCGCCTTCAACGACGAGGGCTTGTCCTTCGAGGACTGGCGTATAGACCTCCACCGCATCGCTCTTCTTGAGCCACAACAGATCTTTGTCCTTCGCATCGATGGTCTGTCCGTCTTTTGGCGTGACCAGCAACTCCGGATCGAACGCTGTGAAGAGGTCAGCCACGAGGTCTTGGAAGCCGTTGAAGACACTCAGCGTGACCACCATCGCCATCGTAGCAACAGCTACGCCAAGCACCGAAATGCCACTTATAATGTTAATGGCATGGTGGCTCTTCTTGGCGAAGAGATACCTTCTTGCTATGAACAATTCATAGTTCACTGCTTCAGGAGTTCGTCGATGTGTTCCACATAGTCCAACGAGTCGTCCACAAAGAACTTGAGCTCAGGGATGATGCGGAGCTGCTTGCCTACTCTTGTGCCGAGTTCGAAGCGAACCTGCTTCTGGTTTGTATTGATGTTCTGCACTATCTCCTCAGCCTTCTCGCTTGGGAAGACGCTGAGATAGACGCGACACACACTCAAGTCGGGACTGATGCGGCAAGCACTGACGCTCACCAAGACGCCCCTCATCGCACTTGTCTGCTTCTGGAAGATGTCGCTCAACTCCTTTTGAATAAGGCGAGCTATCTTGTTCTGTCTGGTTGTTTCCATATTAGTCTTCTTCGCTAAACATTGGGTCCCATGCTGGCAGGCGGATAGGCTTCTGCTTGAGCAACTCGAGAACGGATTCAGGACAGAACTTGCGGTTCACTACTACGCGGAACATGTACTCGCGGAACCATTCGTCGGTCATGATGATGTAGCCGTTCTGCCCGCTGTCCGAGCCCCAGCTATTCTCCACCTTCCACTTCTTCGCCTTGCCTTGGCTGTCGAGGTCCACGGCCATCAGGGTCATGGCATGGGTGCTACCGCTGTCAAAGGTCTCGATGCGCTGCTTCTTGTTCATACCGAAGGTAGTGCCCAGAAGGCTTCCATAGTCAAAGTTATTGATGTCGGCAATGCCCACATTGCGATCCAGGAACTTGCCCACGTCGCAGCTGAAATACATCTGGCAGCTGTCCTTCAGCGAGGCGATGGCAATGTTCTCCAGCTCCTCGATTGGCAGGTTGACGTAGAGCCAGTTATGTCCGTCATAGACATGGCGGTCGTAGTCAATCTCATAGACCTTGCCGAAGGGACGGCTCGGGTCGTTCATCAGCATCACATAGTCCTTGTTGAGGTCTTCTCCATCGCTGATGCAGTAGGTCTTGAAGAACTCTTGTGGGGTGTAGGTCTTGTCCTTCCAAGTGAACTGCGTGGGAGGCACGCCGTAAGCCATGACAAGCATGCGATAGACGGTGCCGAGCTGCTCTACCTTGAGTATCTGTAACTGCTTCTCGCCCATGCCAGCCTCGCTCTTCTCGCGAAGGGTGATACCAAACTCGCGCAACTTTCTCTTCAAGTGTCCACAGAACTCGCTGGTGCTGTTGCTAACGTAGGTCTCTGGCATGATGTCGGCAGGAACCACGCCGTACTTCGTAGCGAGGTCAGCCACACCGGTGTAAGTGCCGCCGTCGGAGAGCGGATGCTGGAAAAGCCAGCGCACCATCTCGCTATCGATGGGCTGTTTGCGTGTGTCAATGATGCCTTGCAGGAAGAGGTTGCTCTTCTCGAGCTGATCGAAGAAGAAGAGGTAGCACTGACTGAGGACAAAGTCCTTCGTGTCGAGCTTCTTCATCGCCCTGCCCCTCAGCACATTAAGTCCCGTAAAGAGCCAGCAACGGCCACTGCTCTTCTGGTCGGTAATGCCTGTGTTCTTAATCTCGATGCCGAAGTGCTTGTCCTTGGCACCTGCATTCTCCTGATTGATGGCCATCTTTGCGATGCCGACATTGCTGATAGCATTGCGGAGCGCCTTCTCGGCTGGCGTACCGGTATAGCTGCCCTCGAGCTGCTTGAGCACCTCGGGTGTGATGCCTGTCTGCGCACTTACCAGCATGCAGAACATCATTGCCAATGTGTAGATTAGTGTTCTTTTCATGTCTTTTTTATAATAGAATTTGTCTTTAAGCTGTGCAAAGGTACAAAGAAAAGGTAATAAAGAGAAATAATAATGGATAAATTTCTTTATTCAGGCATTTCCGACTTCAATTGCGACGGGACAACTCATGGACATGGACATTTCTTAGTGAACCTTCAATACTTTATGCGAGCGTTTCCCATTGGTTACGATATAAATACCAGGAGTAAGCTGCCTCGTGTCCACTGCTTGTCCGTGCATATTGTATGCTCTGTCACTCCTGATAGAAGAGGATTCCGAGTCTTGTCGCCAATATTCATCTGCTTGAACTTGGCCGATACCAGTCTCGATTGCCGTTAGATCTGTGAGTGTGAAGTCATCAAATGAGTAACTGAAAGAGGTTTTGTTGGAACCTACTTTCAGCGCAAAGTAAACGATTCCTGTTGTTGTGGCTTTCCATTTCATCGTGCCAGCTGTATGGTTACTTCCTGTCCTGGCCTTAGCGGACATCATACCATCATACTCAGCAAGAGAAGCATCCAGCCACGAATTAAGTTGACCTATAGTATTGGCTTCGCTCAGTCCCTCGTCAGCATAGTCCTTTGGCTTGTCATTAACAACGAATGCCTGTATCCAGAAATCTCCATTACCACTGGCGCCTCGCACAGCCACATCGACTGAATAGGTATGTCCTGCTATGACCTCTATCGGCTGATACATCACTGTATTGAGTGAATGGTTACGTGCTGAGGAGATTCGGAGTGCTCCACCATTGCCGGCAGCTGGAGTGCTGGCAGTCGAGTTCCACTCATACTTGGTATTGTTTACGGATGCAAGTGCTGCAGTTTGCCATGCGCCCTGATATTCACATTCTCCATTCAGGAGGTGATTGCGTTCCGCGTCCAAATCTGGCTCCAAGACTTGCAGTTCCTGTTCCGAGGCTTCCCTTCTACCTGAGAAGCGCAGCCAGTTGATGTTGAGCCCACCTTTTTCTATATATACGCGCACACGCAAAGTCCCTTTCGGGAGAATGATGCCTGAGAATGATTTCGTGCTCCATGTGGTATAGCCTCCTGTGGATGTCAGCTTTGTAGAGGCCGTGACTGGTCGGTCATTGACGGTGATACGCACAATCGACGAACCGGAGTTTATGGCATAACGCAGTTGCAGTTGCCATTTGCCAGCCTCACTGGGGTTATCTATTGTGTACTGTAACCATTCTCCGTCCTTTGTTTCTCCCACATAATATCCACAGTTTTTGGTATCATTGGGGCTGTCATAAATGTCCACCCCGTCATTGCGATATGTCCATCCTCTCTGCCATGAGGTGAAATCCTCTCCACTATACTGATATGAGGCATCATCAGTGTCCCGGTATGCTCTGCCTGGAGCGCCCATGTCATAGTGTGCAGCATAGATATAGTCGCCCGTCTGATAGTCAGCAAACGGCAGACAATCATCGTCGAAAGGACGTCGCAGGAGTGCATCGAGGTAATCTGTTCGCACGATGCAGCGACTGATATGCTGTGCTTCTGCCCATGCCTTGCAAGCATTCCAAAGCGTCGTCGCAGAGGGGTGGCTTCCATTCTGCCATTGGCTGATGACATTGTCGTAACTGGAAACACGCTTGACTTGCAGGATGCTGTTGATGTTGCTCTTCTTCATCGGCCAACAAGTCCATGCGGCAAACTGCATTGCTTCCTCATAGAGACGGACGCATCCGGCTGTCCATGAGTTGCTGTTCTCGCCGAACTCGCCAATATAGACGGGGCATCTGTACTTCGTGGCCATATCGGCCATGTATTGCACTTGCTCTTTTGTGTTATACACGCCATATCGATGGAACTGCAGCATCATCTTCGTGTCCATCTTGGTTGAGGGGAAACCAGTATAGTCGTTGCTGTAGGAATTGCCTTCCACGATGACGATATGGTTGGTGTCCACTGTTCGGATCGCCTTAATGATGGCTTTGAAGGTGTCCCACAAGAGTTTGTTGCTGCTGGGGAGTGTCCAGTTGGTTTCGTTGATGAGGTCGTATGCTGCCACACACTTCTGGTCCTTATAGCGTTCGGCAATCTTTTTCCACAAGGCTGTCAGTTTCGTGCGATTGGCTTCACTTTCCCACAAGGAGGGCTTGCTGGAGTCGTAGTCGCAGATATCTCCAGACGACTGACCGCCCGGGCAAGCATGCATGTCCAGTATGAGCAGGATGCCCCATCTTTCTGCCCGTACACACATAGAGTCGATGCGGTCGAAACCTTCTTGCAGCCATGTCTGTTCTCCGGCTACAGGTTCCTTCTCAATGGGCAGGGTGAAGTATTTGTAGTGCATCGGTACGCGTAAGGTGTTGAAGCCTTGTTCTGCGAGGAACTTCATATCCTCTTCGCAGAAGTTATTGTCCATCCATAAACGGTCGAACTCTTCAACTTTTTCTTCACCGCACACATCTGCAAGCATCTGGTCGAACTTGAACTGGCGGTCCAAGTTTCCGGAAGTGTTCATCATGTACGGTTCGCGCACCATCCAGTTGCCGCAGTTCGTGCCACGCATCACAAGCGTCTGGCCGTCGCGACCTATCAGCTTTGTGCCAGATATGCGTACATAATTGTCGGTTGCACTAACAGTGAATACGTTTGCAGCAAATGCCAATGCAACAATCACAAACGACACAATGTGTCTCATTGGTAGATGCACACTAAATTAAAGATAATTATACCAGACATTAATACTTCCAGAAGTCGTATTTCTTGCGCAGTTCTTCCTGCTTCTCGGGTGGCAACGACTTGAAATAGCCTCGCCAACTGGGGCAGAAATTGATTTGCCAACGCCAAAAGCGGCCTATTAACGACTTGGGATTCTTGTCATACTGAGCACGAAGCTTGCAGTTCTCACATGGATACTTCATAATCTGTTATAATGTATTTATTTAAGTTGTTCCTCTATTGGCTGTCCCAATTGAGCTGGCTCCGTTGTCGGCTCGAAACGTCCAACTACCTTGCCTTTGTAGTCGGCAAAGTTCACCTCCTGGCCCTTGTTCGACAGGGCGCTGAATTGATAGATGGTGTTCACAGAGTTTGTCTTACAAGATAGCAGGCAAAGAGCGGCCGCCATGATTAAAAGAATAGAGTTGTATCGCATTCTGATGGGTGGTTTTTCTATGTTTGCTTTGCAAAGATAATCAAAAAGAACGACTTTTTGCATGATATTCAATAAATAATGCCTTTCAACGCAAAAAACGACTGTTATGATGATGAAAAGCAAAGGTTATACATTAACGTGAGTTCAATGAAATGAATTGTCTAATGCTAATTCGTTGAAATCGCGTTAATGAGTGGAACTTGTGGCTTTTATTTCTGATGTTTGCAAATTGGAGTCACATTTTTACACTTTGACAAAATGTAAGCAATTCAGCAGTTTTGCTTACAGGCGACTTTTCCTCGAATGCCTCAGAATCGCTTCTTTTGCCTCTGACCTTGTTTTTCGACCCCCGAGCAAAAATATGGGCTTAAATCGAAGACAGTTTCTCAACTATCTCTGCCACAGATTGTTAGGAGAACCTCCACGCGACTGCCATTTTATCCCGATTCATCGTTTTGCTAACTATACATGGCAAAACGGGCCGTTTTGACCCGAAATTGCACACTTTTTGACGTGAAGCTTCCACTAATTTCACACGTGAAATTTTCAAACGCGACACGTGAACTTTTCAAACTTCACGTGTCGCGTTTGAAAAGACCTCACGTCGCGCCGGCAAAATCGACGTAAAAAGTGCTCTTTTTCAACACTTTTCAGAGTGTGCAATTTCTGACACTTTGACGGCTTCTTATGTATTTTTGCTTACATTATGACAAAAGAAGCTCCCACCTTAATGCATGATTAAGGTGGGAGCTTTATTGATTCCCCACTGAAGGGGGAGATTCAGATATGGCTATTCTTTACCATTCCTCGTCCCAGACATTGACCTGTTCCTTGGTGCGGGACTCGCCGTTTCCTGCGCCGCCATTCACGAGGCCGGCATTGCCTTTAACTTCGCCCACGCTCTGCATCAGCAAACCTTGATGTTGCAGCTGCATAATAATTATTTCAGGGCTTAAATAATATAATAATGTATTTAATATAATTTGGGGCTGCAAAGGTACGAATAAGTGAAAATAATGCAAAAAATATCATTTTTTTTAAGAACAGCAATAATTTGACGAGTTATGTTGCCCAACTTAACACGTCAAATTGCTTTTTATCCACAATGATTTTGCTTTTTGAATTATATATTGTATCTTTGCAAAGGAAATATCATAATTTATGAGAAAGAGCAATTATGACAAGCAGCCCTCAACACACATCGAAGGCAAGGTAATTAAAGGTTGGGACAGCATCGTCAAGACACTTTCCGAGGCTTGGGCAGACGAACCCGTATGGGCCATCGACCTCTACCCAGGCACTTACGAAGAAGACTTCATCGCCGCTTTTGCCAAGACGGGCAGGAAGATTATCAATACCCGCGACCTGATGCGACCGGAAGAGGAAATCCGACAACTCACAGAACGCTTCATGACGGATGATGTTTTGTTCGGATATATGTCGAACATTCGTCTGCACGAATACTTTAGCCCAGTTCATAATTCACAATTCATAATTCATAATGACACCCCCAGCATCATCATCGGCACAGGGGCAGCCTTCGTTGCACAAAAATGGTCAATGGTCAATGGTCAATGGTCAATAGTTTACGCCGACATGGCCCGCTGGGAGATTCAGCAGCGCTTCCGCAGGCACGAAGTGAAGGCGCTCGGCATCGACAACCACGAGGACAGTCCTTCGGTACAATATAAAAGAGGTTACTTCAACGATTGGAACATAGTTGACCATTATAAGGACGAGTTGATGCAAAGCGGACGCATTCAGTTCTGGATTGACTCGAACCGTCGCGACGAACCCAAGATGATTACCGACACCCAGATGCGACAAGGACTGGATCGCACGGCTCACAAACCTTTCCGCGTCGTCCCCTTCTTCGACCCAGCTCCTTGGGGTGGACAATGGATGAAGGAAGTGTGTGACCTGCCTCACG
>OCVV011357943.1_pt1 | contig 20793 bp, 17 predicted proteins | sample 1539721 | NCBI WGS metagenome assembly OCVV01 (sample SAMN02144230, study PRJEB22623) | gut metagenome | biome: sheep rumen | host: Ovis aries | place: New Zealand
CCTTTGTTATTTATTTTCCTTGCTGTAACAGACGAGACAGTTCGTCTTCCAACTGTTCCCGCGAGGGCAGGTATAGCTGGTAGCGGCTGACGAACAGCTGATTGCTGATGCCCTCCGTGGCGTATTGCATCGTCAGGCGGTCGCCTGCGGTGCCAAGGACAATACCTATCGGCTCATTATCGTCCTCGCCGGATACCTCATGCCTGAAGTAATTAAGGTAGAGGTTCATCTGTCCGACATCCTCATGCTTTACCTCGCCACGCTTCAGGTCGATCAAGACAAAGCATTTGAGTATCACATTATAGAACACAAGATCTACATACATGTGCCGCCCGCCGAGACTGATGCGGTATTGCCGGCCATAGAATGCAAATCCCTTGCCCAACTCCAGCAGGAAGCGGCTCATATTCTGCATCAATGACTCTTCCAGGTCGCCCTCTTTGTATTGAATCATGTCGGGCAAGCCTGCAAACTCCAGCACATACGGGTCATGCAATATATCTTCCGCTTTCTGGAGTTCTACGCCCTTGTTGGCGAGTTCAAGCACTCCGGCCTTGTCTTTGCTCAATGCCAGCCGGTGAAAGAGCATGCTGTCGCGTTGCCGTTTCAGTTCCCGCACGCTCCAATGGGCATTCTCACATTCACGTACGTAGAAACTGATTTCCAGCGGGTCGTCGAGCTTGAGGATTTCGAAATAATGGCTCCAAGACAAAAGGTGAGACACTGTCTCACTTTTTGGGAAGACCATATAGAACTTCCTCATGTAAAGGATATTGCTCTTGCTGAAGCCACGCCCATACCGCTCCGTCAGGTCGTGCGACAGGCGATTGAGCAGTCCGCTGCCATATTCGGCACGCTCGCTGCCATTTTGCTCATACTCTACAATATGCTTGCCGATGTGCCAGTAGGTCTCGACCAACACATTGTTGACAGCCACGGCCAGCTGTTTACGTGCATCGGAAAGCAGTGTTCCGATGTCGCTTACCAGTTGGCCGTAGCCCTGATTATCAGTTGCGACGATTGCCATCGTTTTTTTAGAACTCGGCGGTCTTCGGGGTCCTCGGGAAGGGGATGACGTCGCGGATGTTGGCCATGCCGGTGACGAAGAGCAGCAGGCGCTCGAAGCCCAGGCCGAAGCCGGCGTGCGGGCAGCTGCCGTAGCGGCGCGTGTCGAGGTACCACCACATGTCCTTCATCGGGATGTGGAGCTCCTCGATGCGGCCCATCAGTTTGTCGTAGTTCTCCTCGCGGACGCTGCCACCGATGATCTCGCCAATCTGCGGGAAGAGCACGTCGGTACCCTGCACGGTGAGGCCGGAGAAGCCCTGACGCTTGCCCTCCTCCTCCACGTGGTCGTTGATTTTCATGTAGAAAGCCTTGATCTCCTTCGGGTAGTCGATCATAATGACGGGTTTCTTGAAGTGTTTTTCCACCAGGTAGCGCTCGTGCTCCGAGGCCAGGTCGACACCCCAACTGACGGGGAACTCGAACTTCTCGCCGTTCTTGACGGCCTCCTCCAGGATCTTGATACCCTCGGTATAAGGCAGACGCACAAACTCGGTGTCCACCACGCTCTTCAGGCGCTCGATGAGGCCCGGGTCGATCATCTTGTTGAGGAACTCCAGATCGTCCATGCAGTGGTCGAGGGCCCAGCGGACACAGTACTTGATGAACTCCTCCTCGAGGACCGTCAGCTCGTCCATCTGGTAGAAAGCCATCTCCGGCTCGATCATCCAGAACTCGGCCAGGTGGCGCGGCGTGTTGCTGTTCTCGGCACGGAAGGTGGGGCCGAAGGTGTAGATCTTGCCCAGCGACGTGGCGCCCAGCTCGCCCTCCAGCTGACCGCTGACGGTCAGGGCGGTGTACTTGCCGAAGAAGTCCTGCTCCCAGTCGATGGTGCCGTCCTCCTTGCGGGGCGGGTTCTCGGGGTCGAGGGTCGAGACGTGGAACATCTCGCCGGCGCCTTCGCAGTCGCTAGCGGTGATGAGCGGCGTGTGGAAGTAGAAGAATCCGCGCTCGTGGAAGAAGGTATGGATGGCCATAGCCATGTGGTGGCGCAGACGCATGACGGCGCCGAAGGTGTTGGTGCGCAGGCGCAGATGTCCGATTTCACGGAGAAACTCCATGGAATGTCCTTTCTTTTGAAGGGGGTAGGTGTTGGGGTCGGCCTCGCCGTATACGACGATCTTCTCGGCCTGCACCTCGACGGCCTGGCCGCTTCCCTGGCTCTCCACCAGCTTGCCCTCCACACCGATGCAGGCACCGGTGGTGATACGCTTCAGCTCTTCTTCGAATTTAGTCGGGTCGGCCACCACCTGTATGTTGTGGATGATCGAGCCGTCGTTGACGGCCAGGAAGGCCACATTCTTGTTGCCGCGCTTGGTGCGCACCCATCCTTTGACACAGATGTCGCTGCCTATCAGCGGGCTGACATCCTCTTTCAACAGATATTTAATCTCGTAGCGTTTCATTGTATTTTAGTTTCTTTTGTTATCGATCAGTTTTTTCAGTTCCACGTCGCTGGCGAACTTGAAGACGCGCTCCTCGTTCTCGCGGCGGCAGATCATGAGTGTCTCGTCGCTGGCGGCCACGATGTAGCCGTCCAGCCCCTCGAGGATGATGGACTTCGTCGGGTCGTCGGGCATGACCACCAGGCAGTTGTGCGTGTCGTAGGTGAAGACGTTGCCGCTCACGACGGCGTTGTCGCCGGGCTGATGGGGGGTGACCTCGTAGAGGCTCTCCCAGGTCTCCACGTCGCTCCAGCCGAACGAGGCCTCCAGCACGTGCACATTGCCGGCTTTCTCCATGATGCCGTTGTCGATCGACACCGACTCGCACTGCGAGTAGACGTACTCCAGGTCGTCGGGCGCCGTGCCCATGCCCAGGCGGAAGAAGACGTCCGCCACCTCGGGCAGGTAGCGCCGGTAGGCGTCGAGCAGCACCGGCAGGCGCCACACCAGCAGACCCGTGTTCCAGAAGAACTCGCCGCTGGCAATCATCTGGCGCGCCATGTCGACCGGCGGCTTCTCGGTGAAGGTGACCACCGCGTGCAGGTTGTGCGCCTCGGGCAGCGAGGCCTGCTCGCGAAACTGTATGTATCCGTAGCTCGTGTCGGGCCGTGTGGGCTGGGCGCCGAGGGTGATGATCCAGTCGTGCTCCTGCACCGTCGCCACGGCCTGCTGCAGGTCGGCCAGAAAACGGTCCTCGTGGAAGATGGCATGGTCGGCCGGGCTGACCACGATGGTCGCCTCGGGGTCGCGCTCGCGCACCACAGCGGCGGCGTAGGCCACACAGGGAGCCGTGTTGCGCCGCAGGGGCTCGCTCAGCACCTGCCACGGCGCCAGCCCCTCGATCTGGGCGTGCACCTGGTCGGCATAGGCCGCGCCGGTGACGATCACGATGTGGTCGCGCGCGCACAGACGCTCGAAACGCGCAAAGGTCAGCTGCAGCATCGACCGGCCGGCGCCCATCACGTCGATGAACTGCTTGGGGCTGTCCGTACTGCTCACCGGCCAGAAACGGCTACCCAGGCCGCCGGCCATCACGATCACCCAAAGATGCGATGCGTCCGTCATACCGATACCTCTCCTTTGATGTGCGGCCACGGGTTGTAGTTCTCCAGCTGGAAGTCCTCGTAGCGGAACCCGAAGATGTCCTTCACCTCGGGGTTGATCCGCATGGTGGGCAGCGGGCGCGGTTCGCGCGTGAGCTGCAAGTGCACCTGGTCCAGGTGGTTGCGGTAGATGTGTGCGTCGCCGAAGGTGTGCACGAACTCGCCCGCTTCCAGGCCGCACACCTGCGCCATCATCATCGTCAGCAGCGCATAGCTCGCAATGTTGAACGGCACGCCGAGGAAGATGTCGGCGCTCCGCTGGTAGAGCTGGCAGCTGAGCCTGCCTTTGGCAGGCTGAGTGGGTAGTGATGAGGGGGCAGTGGGTGGCACCTGGTCCCGATCGCTATCCACTACACACTGTCCACTACCCATTTGCGGAGCCGCAGGCTCCACGTAGAACTGGAACAGGCAGTGGCAGGGCGGCAGGGCCATGTCCTGAATCTCGGCCGGGTTCCAGGCCGTCACCATCAGGCGGCGGCTGTAGGGGTTGCGCTTGATCTCGTCCACCACGCCGGCAATCTGGTCGATCGTGCCGCCGTGGCCGTCGGGCCACGACCGCCACTGCGAGCCGTAGACCGGACCCAGGTCGCCGTTCGCGTCGGCCCACTCGTCCCAGATGCTCACACCGTGTTCCTTCAGGTAGCCGATATTCGTGTCGCCACGCAGGAACCACAGCAGCTCGTATATGATCGAACGCAGGTGCAACTTCTTGGTAGTCAGCGCCGGAAAACCCTGGCTGAGGTCGAAGCGCATCTGGTAGCCGAACACGCCCACGGTGCCCGTACCCGTGCGGTCCAGGCGCTCCGTGCCGTGGTCGAGCACGTGTTGCAGGAGGTCAAGATATTGCTTCATATCACCCCTCCTAACGACGATCGGAAACAATTATTGTACGCGTACAAGAATTTTCATCCGAAATGCGAATTAGATCGCGCACGATCTAATTCGCACCATGCCCGCCGCTACTCCGCGGAAGGTCCGCCCGCGGGCGGACCTTCCGCGGACTTAACCCGGACTTGACTCGGAGTTGAGGCGGACTTGATACCTCTTCAGGACTGACTACCAGCGATCTAAATATCACAACAATACTATAACGGTTGATTACCAGCATATTAGATATCGTTTGTCCGTCCGGGGAGTGCAGGTTGTAGGGGCGCCCGCCGGCGGCGGGCGCCCCTACCAGCACCCCTCTCCCACCCCTCGGCAGGGGGGCCGGAAGGGGTGGAAAAATCAAATTAGATCGTGCACGATCTATTTTTACCCCCTGCAAACGGCCCTCCCGTCGGGGACCGGAAAACGAAAACTTAACAAAAACGTAACATTTTTGTTAAAATAATATATGTATCTTTGCAGATTGAAATCTATACTAAAAACTCTATGGATATACAAAGTATACTACTGGTAATCTTGAAGTTGGCTGGAGCCTTGGCCATCTTTCTGTTCGCCATGAAACTGATGAGCGAGGGCCTGCAGAAGTTCGCCGGCTCGAAACTGCGCCACATCCTGACCCGCATCACGGGCAAGCCCCTGAGCGGCATCCTGGCCGGCACGGGCGTGACGGCCATCATACAGAGTTCGACGGCCACCACCGTGATGACGGTGGGCTTTGCCGGGGCGGGCCTGCTGACGCTGGGCGGAGCCATCGCCGTGGTGATGGGTGCCAACATCGGCACCACGGTCACCGCCTGGATCATCACCATCTTCGGCCTGGGCGGCGGCGGCGGCGAGGAGAAGGTGCCCCTGATGCCGATGATCATCGCGGCCATCAGCCTCTTCTTCATTTTCAGCAAGAAAGACAAGATGCAGTACCTCGGCCAGACGATCATCGGCCTGGCGCTGCTGATCCTGGGCCTGGGCCTGATGGGCGACTCGGTGCCGCCGCTCGACGAGAACGTGGCGCACTCGATCGCCTCGCTCGGGCAGTGGGGCTACTGGTCGGTGCTGCTCTTCATCGTGGTGGGTGCCGTGCTGTGCATCATCCTGCAGACCTCGTCGGCCATGACGGCCGTCATCCTGCTGATGGCCAGCCAGGGGTGGATCGACTTCCCGACGTCGATGGCCCTGGTCATAGGCCAGAACCTGGGCACCACGCTGACGGCCCAAGTGGTGGCCATGACCACCGGCACCACCGGCAAGCGCACCGCCCGCGCACACCTGGTGTTCAACGTGGCCGGCGCCGTCATATTCCTCATCCCCTTCTACCCCATCTGCAACGCGGTCATGGCCGTCAGCGAACAGCTCGACTCGCTGCTGCCCAACATTCCGCTCATCCCCCTGGCCATCACGGTGTTCCACACGCTCTTCAACGTGGTCACCACTATCATCCTGGCCTTCTTCATACCGCAGATTGAGAAGATAGTGACCTGGATGGTGCCCGACAAGAAGGGCGAGGAGGGCGAGGAGGAATTCCGCCTCACCTACCTCGAGCCCAACCTGCTCTCCACCGCCGAGCTCAACCTGCAGAGCGCCAAGAGCGAGATCGAGGAGTTCTCGAAGCGGGTGCTCCGCATGTACACCTTCCTGCCGGGGCTGCGCACGGCCAAGAACGACGAGGAGTTCGACGGCATCATGGACCGCGTGGCCAAGTACGAAAGCATCACCGACCGCATGGAGATGGAGATCAGCAAGTTCCTCACCCGCGTCGGCTCGGGCGACGTGTCGGTGCACGCCTCGGAGCGCATCAGTTCGATGCTCCGCATCATCGACAACCTCGAGTCGATCGGCGACTCGATCTACCAGATCGCCATGACGCGCAAAAACAAGCGCGAAGACGCCGTGCACTTCGACGCAGGGCTCAACGCCAACCTCTCGCACATGAGCGAGCTGGTACAGAAGGCCCTCGACGTGATGGACGCCAACCTGCACGACTACGACCACGTGGACCTCGACGCCGCCTACGCCGCCGAGCACGAGATCAACGACTACCGCGACCGCCTGCGCGCGCAGCATCTGGACGCCCTGAAGCTGGGTGTCTACGACTACGCCATCGGCAACGCCTACTCGAGCCTCTACGCCCTTTACGAGAAGTTGGGCGACTACGTGATCAACGTCAGCGAGGCCATCGACGGCTCAAGGAAACACTCTGAAGATTAAAGAATTGCCCTGCCGCGGCGACGGCTATCGCCAGCGGAGCGTCTCGACGAGGTGCTCGATGTCGGCCTGGATGTAGTCGACAACGGGTGCCAGCGAGTCGTTGTTGGGGGTGACGTTGAGGAAGAGGGCGCCGCGGAGGAAGTGGTGCGTGCTGTCGGTCAGCCAGAACTGGCAGGTGGAGGCCACCTTGCTGCCTTTCAGGTAGTAGACCGTGCCGTAGACCTTGTGCTCCGGGTCCTCGTAGCCCTGCTCCTCGACCCCGGAGGTGACCTTGTAGTGCTTCTCCAGCATCCGCATCGAGGTGTCGACCTGCCCGCCGAGCTCCTCCGGCCCGCGCATGCGGTGATAGGTGAGGAACACCACACCATTCCACTGCGGATAGTTGATGTCGAGCCACACCTCGTCGTATTTGACGCGGTCGGGTTTGATGCTTCCGTCGGCCATGAAGGTGGCCACCTGGCGCGGCTTCTTGAGCGTCAGCTGGGCACTGTCGTTGGCCTCGAAGCGGAACGGGAGCACGACGCTCGGCAGGGTCTGTCCATTGATACTCGTCGGTAGCGTGTCGACGAGCCAGTAACCGTGCTCCGGCAGGTCGATGCGCAGGTAGGCCTGCGGCTTGGGGGTGTAGTCGTTGTGGCAGGCAGCCAGCAGGCAGCCGGCCGCTGCGATAATGATGAGCAATCGTTTCATTTCATTGCCTTTCCGTTCAACATGGGGACGAAGCTGTAGGTGCCGAATTTCTCCACCTTCCACTCGTCGCTCGCGTTGCCTTCCTTGGTGATGCGGAGCATTTCCTGCTCCTCCTCGCCGAGGGGTATGACCATGATGCCGCCCACCTTGAGCTGAGCCATGAGGGCGGCCGGGATTTCGGGGGCGCCACAGGTGACGATGATGCGGTCGTAGGAGCCGTTGAGGCCCTGGTATCCGTCGCCGAGGAAGCACTGAGCCCGGTAGCCAGCCTCGGCCAACAGCTTGCGAGTCTGCTCGAAGAGGCCCTTTTGGCGCTCGATGGTGAACACCTTGGCGCCCATACGACAGAGGACTGCGGTCTGGTAGCCGCTGCCGGTGCCGATCTCCAACACCTTCATGCCCCGGCGGAGGTCGAGCAGCTGGCTCTGCATGGCCACGGTGGAGGGGTGCGAGATGGTCTGGTCACAGCCGATCTTGAGAGCACGATCCTCGTAGGCAAGGGCGTCGAGGGCGCTGTCGAGGAACCAGTGACGCGGCACTTCGGCCATGGCTGCCAGCACCGCTTCGTCGGTGATACCCTTGCGTCGCAGGGCGTCAACCATCTGTTGGCGCAGCCCCTTGTGCTTGAACGTGTCCTGTTTCATTCCTCCACTCCTTGGAAACCCTGCGCGCGAAGGGTGATAGTGGTGTTCTGCGGGGTCACCATGACGGGCGGCATGCCCTCCTCGGTGACGTAGCCGATGATGTGGATACCCTCGAGCGTCTTGATCTTCTCGTAGTCTTTCTGGCTGACGGTGAAAAGGAGTTCGTAGTCCTCGCCGCCGTTGAGGGCGCAGCTGACGGGCAGCATGTTCTTGCTCATCTCGGAGCAGACACGCGTCACCTGGTAGTCGATGGGCAGGCGTTCCTCGTAGACCTCGCAGCCGCACTTCGAGGCGCGGGTGAGGTGAAGCAGGGCATCGGCCAGGCCGCGGCTGATGTCGGTCATCGACGTGGGGACCACGCCGGCCTTGCGGAGCGAGCGCACGATGTCCATGCGGGGCTCGGGCTTGAGGAAACGCTCCAGGACGTAGTCGTAGCCGTCCAGGTCGGGCTGGAAGTTGGGGTCGGCCTGATAGGTAACCTTCTCGCGCTCAAGCACCAGGAGTCCGGCATAGGCGCTGCCGAGGTCGCCGCTGCAACAGATGAGATCGTTGTGCGACGCGCCGCGGCGGTAGGTGACCATGGTGGCGTCGACCTCGCCCACGGCGGTGACCGTCAGCACCATGCCGGCGCGCGAAGTGGCCGTCTCGCCGCCCACGAGCTGCACGTCGTAGCGGTCGCAGCAGAGGTGAAGGCCGGCGTAGAGTTCGTCGAGGGCCTCGACCGAGTAGCGGTTGCTCACGGCGATGGAGACCAGCGCCTGGCGGGGGGTGCCGTTCATGGCGGCGATGTTGCTGATGGCGATAGCCATAGCCTTGTAGCCCAGGTGCTTCAGGGGGGTGTACATCATGTCGAAGTCCACCCCTTCGACCAGCGTCTGGGTGGTGACAAGGGTCTTGAGGGGCCCGTCGCCCAGCACGGCGCAGTCGTCGCCCTGGCAGGCAGTGCCCTCGGTGAGGCGGTCGATGAGGGCCACTTTGCCCAGCTGGCTGATCTCGGTGCGACCCTCTTGGTATTGTAGTTGTTCCATAATCTCAGTTAATTAGACGAGCCAATGCATCAGAATTCCGGCGGCCACGCTGGCGTTGAGGCTCTCGGCGGTGCCGCCGCGGTTGGGGATGAGGACGGGATGGGAGACCCGCGCCATGGCCGCGGGGCCGATGCCGCGGCTCTCGTTGCCGATGAGCAGCACGGCCGCCCCCTCGGGACGCTCCACCTCGCCGAGCGGACGCCCCTGCAGCGAGGCGCCGTAGACGGGCACGCCGCAGGCGGAAAGCCACTGCGGCAGGTCGACATAGTCCACCTGGGTGCGGAACACAGCCCCCATTGAGGCCTGCACCACCTTGGGGTTGAAGCAGGAGACGGTGTCGGGCGAGCAGACGATGCGGCGCACGCCGAACCAGTCGGCCGTGCGCATGATGGTACCCATGTTGCCGGGGTCCTGCAGGCGGTCGAGGGCGAGGGTTAATGGTGAAGGCTGAATGTGGAAGGCTGAAGGGCGCTCGACGAGCATCCACACCTGGTTGGGGCTCTTGAAGCCCGAGAGGCGTTCGAGCTCGGCGGGTCCCACTTCGAACACCTCGGCCTTCCCGGTGCGGTCGGCGTGGGCCGAGAGCCAGTCGGCCGAGGCGCAGACGGTGCGCACGGCGAAGCCCGAGGCCAGCGCCTCGGCGGCCAGCTTGGGCCCCTCGACAACAAAGACCGCCTCCTCGTCGCAGCACTTCTGCAGGCGGTAGGCGGCCAATTCCTTTAACCTATTCTTCGAAATCAAAGCTCGATATACATGTTGTTTTCCTTGGCCAGACGGCGCAGGTTGATGATGGCGTAGCGCATGCGGCCGAGGGCGGTGTTGATGCTGACGCCGGTGCGGGCGGCGATGTCCTTGAAGTCGCAGTGGCCATAGTGGCGCAGGATGACCACGCGGCGCTGCTCGGGGGGCAGCATCTTGACCAGCTTGCGGATGTTCTGGCTGGTCTGCTTCTTCATGATGACGTGCTCGGCGTTGTCGTCCGGGAACTTGATGTTGTCCAGCACGTCGCTCTCCGGCCGGTTGGGCACGAGGGGCATCTTGCTGTTGCGCCGGAAGTGATCCACGATCAGGTTGTGCGCGATGCGCATCACCCAGTGCACAAACTTGTTCTCGTCCTTGTACTGGTCGGAGTTGATGGTGACGATGACCTTGTAGAACGTATCTTGGAAGATATCGTCGGCCGTTTCCTTGTCTTTCACCACGGAAAAGATGTAGCCGTATACCTTCGACTGATAGCGCTCGAGCAGCACCTCGAAGCACGAGGCGTCGCCTTCACGGTAGCGGGTGATAAGCTCGTTGTCAGTCAGTTGTCTGTCTTTCACGTTCGTCATTTTCCTCTACTTTTTAGGGGGTTAAACTGATACTTTTTACCCAATAGGATCCGTTTTTGTTCTACATCATTTCGGCTGCAAAAATACAACTTTTTTTTAATATGAAATCGCAAACTACGATTTTTTTATTTTTTTAGTATGCCGAACCGAAAAAAAATTGCACCCCTGCGGCTGGCGTTTTTTCCTTGCTGCGCGCCCCGGCGGGGCCCCTCGCGCCCCCTTTTCGAAGCATCCTCCAGGCATCCCCCAGGCATCCCCCAGGCATCATCTATGCTTGAAAGCAAGGATGATGCCTAGAATCAACATCTTACGTGGTAGGCCAAAATGGCGTTTTTGAGGCATATTGTGTGGGATATAGTTAAATAATGTTAAAAATCACACTGCCGTCTCCCGGCTGTTTTTGGCCGGATGCGGCGGAAGTTGTATCTTTGCACCTTAAAGAAATCATATAGAAAAGCGATAACAACATGAATGACAAGAAGGTAATACTGGTCACCGGTGCCAGCAGCGGCATCGGATACGACACGGCGCTGGCCTTGGCCGGTCGCGGCCACCGCGTCTGGGCCGCCGCGCGGCGTGTGGAGCTGATGGAGCCCCTGCGGGCCCACGGGGTGCAGGTGGTGCGGATGGACGTGACCGACGAGGCGTCGATGGCCGAAGGCGTCGAGCGCCTGCTGCAGGCCGAAGGGCGTATCGACGTGCTGGTGAACAACGCGGGCTACGGCTATTTCGGGACCGTGGAGAACGTGTCGATGGCCGAAGCCCACCGGCAGCTGGAGGTCAACGTGTTCGGTCTGGCGCGGCTGTGCCAGCTGGTGCTGCCCGCCATGCGGCGCCAGGGGTCGGGGCGCATCGTCAACACCTCGTCGATCGCCGGCCGAGCGGTGTTCTACATGGGGGCGTGGTACAACGTGACCAAGTATGCCGTCGAGGCGCTGAGCGACGCCCTGCGCATGGAGGTGAAGCCGTTTGGGGTCGACGTGGTGCTGGTGGAGCCCGGCCCGATCAAGACCGACTGGGGCCTCATCGCGGCGCGCCACCTGGAGGAGTCGTCGGCCGGCACGGCCTACGAGGAGCCGAGCCGCCACTGGGCCGGCGCCATGCGCTGGGCCTACCAGTCAAGCTTCCTCTCGCAGCCGGGGGTGATCACGCGGGCCATGGTGCGCGCCGTCGAGAGCCGTCGCCCGCGCACGCGCTACTGCCGCGGCCACGGGGCCCGCCTGACGCTGGCGCTGCATGTCCTGCTCCCCACCCGCTGGTGGGACGCCCTCATGCGGCAGGGGGGCCGGCTGAGGCTGGGCCTCTAGAGGCGTATCTTGCGCTCCGCCAGCTCGCGCGTGAGGGTGAAGGTGGAACCCTTCTCGAGGGTGGGCAGGTCGAACATCAGGTCGGTCATGATGCCCTCCATGATGGAGCGCAGGCCGCGGGCGCCGAGGTGGTACTCCACGGCGCGATCCACCACGAGGTCGAGCATCGCCGGGTCGAAGACCAGCTGCACACCGTCCATGCGGAACAGCTCCTCGTACTGCTTGGTGAGGGCGTTCTTGGGCTCGGTGAGGATGCGGCGCAGGGCCTCGCGGTCGAGGGGCTCGAGGTAGGTCAGCACCGGGAAGCGGCCCACGAGTTCGGGAATGAGGCCGAACTTCTTGAGGTCCATCGGCTGGACGTACTGGAGCATGTTGTCGCGGTCGAGGGTCTGGCGGGCTTCGTCGCCCTTGAAACCGATGACGTTCGAGTTGAGGCGGGCGCCGATGGCACGCTCGATGCCGTCGAAGGCGCCGCCGCAGATGAAGAGGATGTTGCGCGTGTCGATCTTGATGAGCTTCTGCTCGGGGTGCTTGCGGCCGCCCTCGGGGGGCACGTTGACCTCGGCGCCCTCGAGGAGTTTCAGCAGCGCCTGCTGCACACCCTCGCCGCTGACGTCGCGCGTGATGCTGGTGTTCTCGCTCTTGCGGGCTATCTTGTCGATCTCGTCGATGAAGACGATGCCGCGCTGGCAGGCCGCCACGTCGTAGTCGGCCGCCTGGAGCAGCCGCACGAGGACGTTCTCCACGTCGTCGCCCACATAGCCGGCCTCGGTCAGGGTGGTGGCATCGGCGATGCAGAAGGGCACCTTCAGCAGGCGGGCGATGGTGCGCGCCAGGAGGGTCTTGCCGGTACCGGTCTCGCCCACCATGACGATGTTCGACTTCTCGATCTCCACCTCGTTCTTGTCGCCGTGTTCGCTGTTGTATTTCAGGCGCTTGTAGTGGTTGTATACTGCCACCGAGAGCACCTTCTTGGCGGCCTCCTGGCCGATGACGTAGAGGTCGAGGAAGTCCTTGATGGCTTGCGGGGTGGGTATGTCGGCCTGCTGGATGGTGAATTGCCGCTCTTGCTGAAGCTTCTGTTCCTTGAAGATCTGCTCGGCCTGGCGCGAGCAGTCGGCACAGATATAGCCGTTCATGCCGCTGAGAAGCATGCCGGTCTGCGAAGCCGGACGGCCGCAAAACGAGCAGTGCTCCTCGGGTTGTTTGGGTTTGTTGGACATGCTTTAGTATAACTGGTTTTTAGTGGCGTCGAGCCTTATAAATATGAATAGGAGGATGGTGAACGAGAGCATCGACGAACCGCCGTAGCTGAAGAAGGGCAACGGGATACCGATCACCGGCACAAGGCCCAGCACCATTCCTACGTTGACGAAAAGATGGACAAAAAGAATGCTGGCCACGGAGTAGCCATAGAAGCGCGAGAAGGTGCTGCGCTGGCGCTCGGCCATGCCGACCAGCCGCACCAACAGCACCACATAGAGCACCACCACCAGCGACGAGCCCACCCATCCCCACTCCTCACCCACGGTGCAGAAGATGAAGTCGGTGTGCTGTTCGGGCACGAAGTCGGCCTTGGTGAGGGTGCCTGCCAGGTAGCCCTTGCCCATGAAGCCGCCGCTGCCGATGGCAATCTTGGACTGGTTGACGTTGTAGCCCGACCCTTGGAGGTCCTCGGTCTTGCCGAGCAGCACGTCGATACGCTCGCGCTGGTGCGGTTCCAACACCTGGTTGAAGAGAAAATCGACCGAGAAGATGAAGGCCGCGCAAAGCAGAAGCACCCCGATGGCGCGCCACCAGTCGTGTGCGGTGCGCTTGTTGAGCCACACGAAGAGGTAGAGCACCGCGATGACCACCAGCACGCCCAAGAGGATGTACTTGTTGACCAGCAGCGCCAGGACGAACAGCGCGATAGCCGCCACGCCGACCACCAGGATGCCTCCGGAGAGGCCCTCGCGGAAGAGAGGCAGCACAAAGGCCACAAAGACCAGGGCCGACCCGGTGTCGTGCTGCAAGAAGACCAGCGCCGCCGGCAGGCCGATCAGCAGCAAGGCGCCCAGCTTGGTGCGCGACTGGCTCCACTCCACGTCGATGCCCGACATGAACTTGGCCAGGGCCAGGGCGGTGGCGAACTTGGCAAACTCGGTGGGTTGGAAACGGAAGCCGCCGATCTCGATCCACGACTTGCCGCCATTGACTGTGACAGCCAGAAAAAGTGTGGCCACCAGCAGCAGCATGACGACGCCATAGATGGGGTAGGCTCCGTTGGAGAAGAAGCGGGGGTCGGTGAGGAGTATGACGGCGGCAACCAGCGACGCGGCCCCGACCCAGATCAGCTGCTTCCCGCTGAAGGTGCTGAAAGCGAAGATCGACTGAACATCGCCGCTGTAGGTGGCCGAGTAGATGTTGACGACGCCGAAGATTGTCAGCACCGCCCACAGGGCCACCGTCCACCAGTCTATTTTCATTCTCTCTTGATACATGGCTTATTTCTTTTTCTTCCGCGGCAAGGGTGGCTGGCAGGGGTTGATCTCGCGGTACATCTTTTCCACGTCTTTGCGCTTCACCTCGCCGTTGAGGTAGCGCTCGATGATGAGCCCTGCGATGGGAGCGGCCCACGAGCCACCGCCGCCGCGGGCGTTCTCCACGTAGACGGCCAAGGCGATGCGGGGATTGTCCTTCGGGGCGAAGGCGATGAACACCGAGTGGTCGTCGCGGCTGTTCTGGGCGGTGCCGGTCTTGCCGCAGACGTCGAGCCCGTCGACGCGGGCCCTGCGACCGGTGCCGCCGGCCACGTGCACCACGTCATACATACCCTGGGCCGCAATGTCGAAGTACTGGCGGTCGATGCCTGTCTCGTGGCGTGTGCGGTACTCCTCGTCCTGCACCGAGTCGGGGCCGTAGTAGCGCACCACGTGGGGTGTGATGTAGTAGCCCCGGTTGGCCACGATGGCGGCCAGGTTGGCCATCTGCAACGGCACCACCGTCACCTCGCCCTGCCCGATGGAGTTGGAGTAGATCGTCGAGAAAGCCCACCGCTCGCGGCCGTACCAGCGGTTGTAGAAGGCCGTGTCAGGGATGTTGCCGGTCGACATGCCGTTGCGGGGCAGGTCGATGGGGAGCTTCTGTCCGAAGCCGAACCGCAGCATGTAGTCGTGCCATACAGTGAGGCCGTACTGCGAATCGCGGTAGATATTCTTGTATTTCCCCTGCTGGATCACCCGGCGATAGACCTGGTAGAAGTAGGGGTTGCAGCTCATCTTGATGGCCTCCTGCACCGAGCGGGCCGAGGGATGGTTGTGGCATCCGACGAGGCTCTTGTCGCACACGAAGCCGCTGCCCGGCTGGATCACCCCCAGATCGAGGGCTGTCACCGCCTGCGCCACCTTGAAGATCGATCCCGGCGGGTACTGTCCCATCAGGGCACGGTTGAGCATGGGGGTGGAGAGGTTGCTGTCGAGACGCCGGTAGTTCTCGCCGCGCACGCGGCCCACCAGCAGGTTGGGGTCGTAGGTCGGGGCGCTCACCATGGCCAGCACCTCGCCCGTCGAGGGCTCCAGGGCCACCACACAGCCCCGCTTGTTGGCCATCAGCTGCTCGGCATACTCCTGAAGGTCGGCGTCGAGCGACGTGTACAGGTTGCAACCCTCGACCGGCAGCGTGTCGAAGGCACCCCCTTGGTAGGGGCCCACCTCGCGGTTGTGCACGTCGACGTGCATGATTTTCTTGCCCTTGATGCCGCGGAGCACCTCCTCATAGCTCTTCTCCAGGCCGCTCTTGCCGATGTAGTCGCCCCGCTTGTAGTAGGGGTCGCGGTCCAGATCGCGCTGATCCACCTCGCCCACGTAGCCCAGCACCTGGGCCGCGATCGGCCGGTCGTAGATGCGCAGCGTGCGCTGTGAGATGTAGAAGCCCTTGAAACGGAACATCTTGTTCTCGAACTTGGCATACTCCTCCTTCGAGATCTGCTTCATGAAGATCGACGGCGCATAGGCGGAGTACTTCTTGGCCTTGCGCATCCGCTCGTCGTACTCGTCGCGGGTGATGCCCAGACTCCGGCAGAAGTAGTCGACGTCGAACTCCTTCGGCACCATCCGGGGCACGACCATCAGGTCGTACACCGCCTCGTTGTGCACCAGGAGCTCGCCGTGGCGGTCGTAGATGAAGCCGCGTGCCGGGTACTGCGTCACCGGGCGCAACGACTGTTGACGCGCCAGCTCGCGGTACTTCGGGCTGAAGAGCTGCAACATCGCCAGGCGCCCCACAAACAGGACACCCACCACGATGAAGATCACCTTCACCACATGACTTCTATTGGCGTAGCGGTTCGACATTTTAACCTCTTTTAACGCTCGCCCCACTCTTTTATTGTGTCGCCTGAAAATAATATTAAAAAGTAACCAAGTGGCTCATATACCCAGCCACTTGGTTACTCCGATACGGTGTCTCTCAACCGTGTTTTTCCGCCGGTCGGCTAGTCCATCGTGAGCCGCCAGCCCTGGTCGGTCTTCACCAGGTCGGCGTCGTCGGTGCGGCTTGCGCCCTTCTCGTCGGTGATCTTCACCTTCACCTCGGCCTCCATGCCGCTCTCGTCGATCTCCTCACCGAGGATTTCAAAACTGCTCACACCGCCCGCCAGGCCATAGAGCAGCTCCAGCACGGCGCCGGCTTCCTCCAGTTCCTGTTCGGTGGCGTCCGCCGTCTTGTCGAAGTACTTCACCATTCCCTTGTAGTCCTTGTCGACAGCGCACGTCAGCGCTTTCTTCACCACGTCGGAGGGCGAGTCGCTTTTGGACACCGAGCCGTTCTTGCCGCCGCAGGCAGCCAGCACACACACCATCAGGCATGTCATCGCAATCGTCAGAATTCTTTTCATGATGTTTTGGATTTAATTGGTTAATAATTCGGTGCAAAGATACAAACTTTTTCCGAAATGGGAGGAAGAAAATGCACTTTCGCGCCATTTTTTTCTTCCTCCCAGCCCCCAGACGAAGACGGCAAGCGCCGGATGGCCCTGCGGCTTAGCGCTTCACCACACGCCTCACCGAGACCCCCTCCTCGCCGACCAGCCGCACGAAGTAGACCCCTGCCGGCCACCCGGCCATCGAGAGGCGGCACCCGTCGGCGGCACCGTCCACCACGGCCAGCCTGCGTCCGGCGGCATCCATCAGCTCCACACGCCGGAGCCCTTCGGCCTCGACGTGCAGCTCGTCCACCACCGGATTGGGCCACACGCGCCACTCCTCGCCCGCCTCGCGGCACTCCTCCACACCCACGCGGGCGCAGGGCCACTCCAAGAGGTGGGTTCCGCCGGTGCTAAAGGCGTAGACGGCCTCGACAAGCACTTCGCCGTACGGGTTCTTCACCCAGTAGTCGATGTAGCGATCGGTGCCGCCCCCGCGGTGCCACACGGAGCGCACGTCGTGGGGCGCCACGCGAATCACCACCGAGTCGAGCCGGCCGGCCTCCAGTCGCGCCGTGCCGAAGACGTAGCCTCCGGCCGACTCGAGGGTGAGCCGGGCGTCGTTCTGCCAGCCGTCGTACTGCGTCGACCGCATCACCACCGTCAGCGGGCAGAGCTCCTCGTCGGCGAAAGGCTGCTGCACCACGTGCAGGCGGCACACCTCGTCGCCCTGCCGGAAGGTGATCACGGCCGAGCGCTCGGCCGTGCCGGCGAAGGGTTCGGCCTGCAGACGCACCCATCCGCTCTGCCCCTGGGGCGGAGCGAGCAGGGTGATCCACGCGGCGTCGCACGTGGCCATGACCGGTGCGGCCAGGGTGTCGTCGGCCGCAAAGAGGAGCGAGTCCACCCCGCCGTCGCGGGTGAAGGAGACCAGCGTGTCGCTCAGGCAGAGCCCGCGCACGGGGTAGGCCTCCAGCAGGGCCGAGTTGGACATGTTGAACGTGTAGCTTCCGTTGCCACCCACGCCGCCGATGCCGGGGCTGATGGAGTCGACCGGGAAGTAGCCGTCGCCCACACCGCTCCAGCCGAAGTTGAAGTGCAGGTACTCGCGGCCGTCGTAGCCGTCGCACACGAAGCCGTGTCCGCCGGCCAGGGCGGCGCCCACGTAGACCACCGGCCGCCGCTGGTCGAGCTCGGCGATGATGGCGGCGCGCCAGGAGGCGTCGGTGTAGCCCTGATCCTTGTTGACCACCCGCATGGCGGGGTTGTAGCGGAAGTGGTCCTTCAGCGAGTTGTCGATGCTGCGCACGCCCGGGTAGCCGGCCAGTCCGGCGGCCGAGCTGCCGCCCTGACCCGCCTGGCGGTAGACCATGTCGAGGCTCACGCCGACGTGGTACATCAGCGTGGCCACGGCCAGCCGCTCCTGCTGCGCCGAGAGGGCCGTGGGGGCGTCGGGCATGTGGGCCCAGTCGTAAAGCGTATGCGCAAAGTCGGCGCTCTGCACCCCGTAGTCGGGGGCCGTGTAGGCGTGCGAGCCCGTGCCGAAGGCGGGGTGGTTCCAGTACTTCATCATCTGGGTCTGCGCCGTGGCGGCGCAGCCGGTCACCGTGCCCTCGGGGCAGAGGTCGTTGTAGGGTTCCTGCTGATCCCAGTGGGTGGTGAGCAGGGGGTCGACACCCTCGCCGCCCTTGAGGGGCAGGCCGGCGTCGAGCGAGCGCCACATCGCGGCGTCCGCGGCCGAGGCCTGGCCGCCATGCTCGCGCAGCCAGTCGAGCTGTTGCCGGTAGCCCTCGAGCCACTCGGCCAGCGGCACCGGCAGGTGCGCCGGCTCGAGGGGCGCGGTGAGCGAATAGCCCAGGATGGGGCGTGCCGCGTCGTCGGAGGCCACCATCACGTAGCCGCCGGCGGGATGCACAAAGAGGCGTATGCCGTCGAAGGGCCACTCGGCCGTGCGGTCGGCCAGGAGCGCGGCCTGGCGGCCGCCGAGGGTCTGCTCCCAGAAGACGCGGGCCACCCGCGCCGCGCGCACACTGTCGACCGGTGCGGCCGTCAGCGTCGGGGCCGTCGCCAGGAGCAGCGCGGCCACAAGGATCGTCAGTCGTTTCATATCGTTCGCTGTTGCAATCGGTCAATCAAAAGCCCGCAGCCGGCCTGGCGGCCGCTGCGGGCACTCACATATCCATCAACCCAAAACCAATCGGATGCCACTCACCGACTTGCTGCCCGTCACCTGCGTGAAGGTCAGCTCGCCGCCCACCTGCTGCCCCGTGCCCTGCACGTTGAAGGCAAAGTTGCTGTGGATCGTGTTGTCGTCCGGATTGTAGGTGAAGGGCAGCGGAGCTCCCTGCACCACAAAGTTACCCTCGTTGGTCGTGTTGTCGAACTCCCAGTTGTACCACACCGTCTGCGGCTCGGAGGGCTGGTCCATCACCGTGGCCGTGATGGAGATGTTGCCCGTGTGGTCGTTCTTGAAGTAGAGGTTGTAGGTGAGCGTCATCGGCAGGTCGCCCAGCTGCGGCACCGGGTAGACGGTCTCCTCGCTGGCCGTCCAGCGCGTATTGGCCGGGAAGAGGTCGGTCACCTCGCCGGGCTCCACGCTCGTGCTGTCGCCCTGCGACGGCTGGCCGGGGTCGGGCTGCGAGCCGCGCGGATAGAAGGTCGTCACTCCGCCCAGGGCCTCACCAGTGCCCTCCACCTCCACCATCATGCGCATCTCGATGGTGTTGGTCTCGGCGTTGTAGGTGAACTCCGAGGCACCCATCTGGCCGGCGTCCATCACGCCGTGCGTGCCGTCGAAGGTCCACGTGAAGGGCACATCGTAGTTGCCCTGCTGCTGCCCGGCCACCATCAACTCGAAGAGCAGCTCGCCCTCGGTGGCCGTCGTGAAGTCGAGGCTCCACGTCAGCACCGCCGCGTAGCCCTGATAGGTATCATTATATATACCCACCCACGAGGTACCCGTCAGGTCCACAGTCTCTTGCGTCGGGGTCGGATCGGGTGTCGGCTGCTCCGGCTCGGGATTTTCTTTCTTGCAGCCCGTCAGGCCGACTGCGGCCGTGGCCATCAAGGCCACCATCATCGTTTTGAATAACTTTTTCATTGTTTTACGTATTAAGTTTATCGTTTTTCGATGCAAAAATACTTCTTTTTTCCATACCGTCAAAAAATTTTTCACACCTCTCCCCCACCCGCCACACAATCGACCTGAACACCAACCGTTTGCCCCGCCGGCAGGGGCGAAATTTTAACATTTCTTAACCATTTGTTTATCGAAAAACAACAAATTCCAAGGCCCGAATTACACAATTTTGTACCCCCGTCGGGGGATGGTTGCAGGGGGCAGAAATAGATCGTGCACGATCTAATTTGAATTTTCGCCCCCCTTTTTCCACCCCCTCCGCCCCCCGTTCGGCCCCCCTGCCCCGCCCCCGGCGCTCCACGGGCCGAAGCCTCCGGCAAGGCCAAAATAATACTTAACACACTGACAATCAGGTATATTACACCACTCTAAGATATCTAAATCGCTCTGACACAGTATCTTCTCCGCATCAAGTCCGCGGTAAGTCCGCGGATGGTCCGCGGATGGTCCGACGGCGGGCGGACCATCCGCGGGGGTGATGCGGCCACGATGCAGCCTTGCTACAAATTAGATCGTGCGCGATCTAATTGCATTGCACCCCTCCCGCCCGCCATACGCCAAAACAACGCGCCGCGTCTCTGCCCGTGAGGGGGAGGCGCGGCGCGGCGTTTAAGGCTTCGCTGTGTCGACTGATCAATCGACGTCGGCGCGGGCCATGGCGTCTTTGTAGTACTTCTGGTTGACGAAGACGTCCTGCTTGTAGGGGTTGATGTGGCGCTTCTTGGCGCTGCACATGATGTAGGTGAAGGCCACGATGTTGGTCACCAGGGCCAGGGCGCTGATGACGGTCATCATCGTCGGGTTGGCGGCCACGGTGTCGACCGTGGTGCCCACCGTGGCGGCCTCGCCGCCAGCCACCTCATAGAGCTGCTTGACGGTCTCGATGCCGTCGGGATACTGCACGGGCAGCACGGCCCAGCTGAACCACTGGCGGCCGTCCTTGAAGGTCTCCTGGAAGAGGGGGAACACCTGGGCGAACATGCACCAGATGGCCAGCGTGTTGGCGCGGTTCTGGATCCAGCCGCCGCGGTTCCACAGCAGGGCAGCC
>OCVV011360238.1_pt1 | contig 20790 bp, 16 predicted proteins | sample 1539721 | NCBI WGS metagenome assembly OCVV01 (sample SAMN02144230, study PRJEB22623) | gut metagenome | biome: sheep rumen | host: Ovis aries | place: New Zealand
CATTCGATTCCTACAACAGATCTTCAACCATCTGAATCCGAAGATACAAACAAAATAAGCTCCACATTCAAGATTTCTATCGTTTGCATCGTTGTTCTAATTTTCCAGACGATTTTAAATTCTTTTATCGTTACCGCTTTTGAAGATAATCAGAATGGCACCGGGGAACATGCCATCGGTATAGCATTTGTAGCCTTGATTCTTATCGTCGGAAAATTCATTCTTTCTTTTCCAACGATACTTCTGTCTACAATCGGAATCGTAAAAGGATCCCAAAAAAAGAACAAGGGAAAGAGGCTCAATCAAAACGGTTTCATTATAAACATCGCCTGTCTCGTCATTAGCGAATTGCAAGTGTTTTTCTGGTGGTGAAACGCCTCTACTCCTTCATCGCGTCGAGAATCGCCTTTTCCAAGGCCTTTTCGCTCGGAACTCCCGGCCAAACTTTTTGGATGTAGCCGTTTTCATCCAACAACATTAACGTCGGGATCGCAGAGATCCCATAATGGCGATTCATTTCTCCTGTCGCATCGCGGTAAAGCGGATACGGCGAAGGATGTTCCTTGTAAAACTGTTCGAGTACGGAAAGTTGTTCCGTAGAAACTCCGATGACTTCAAAGCCCTGACTCGAGAGTTTTTCATACAAACGTCCCACGATCGGGAGCGTCTGGCGGCAAGGTCCACACCAGGTCGCCCAAAAGTCTAAAAGCGTCACTTTCGGCTTGGACTTTCTCTTTTCGCCGTTGCGGTAAAAGTTCTGCTGGAACGCAAGAGCCTTGCTTCCAATGGAAGAACCTGTCAGGCTCGAAATGTCGTCGGGGCGTTCGGTGAGCTTTACATTCACCTTTTTCGTTTTTCCTTCCCGCACAATTTCAAGCGCGACCTTTTGGCCGGTCTTTGCCGCCGAAAGTTCAGACTTTACCACATTCAAGCCCGTGATTTTCTTTCCGTTGATTTTCACAATCAAATCGCCATTCTGAATTTTCGATTCCAAGGCTCCCGAACTCGGATGAACACCTGCAACCTTCAACGCGATCTGATCTTTATACGGTTCCTGCTTAAACGCAAGACCTAACCATGGATTTGCAAACGAAAATCCGCTAAGAATAAAAATGAAAGCGACAAAAAAAATCCAACGCATCCGGACTTCCTAAAAAAAGACCAAAGCGATCTGCCCCGAAATCGTCGTGTACACCTCTTTGGTCGAATACATCTCTTCGCGGCCTAAAGTTTCGCCCACCAAATACGAAAGGCGAATCTTTGCCTGCAATGCAAAATGGGCATGAGGCCAAGGCTTCATGTTCCGCCCGTAATCTACAAAAATGCGGGGGGCTTTTTTCCACTCGGAATTCTTTTTTAAAAGAACTCCACTCACGCCAAAATCGACGAAATCCCCTTCCGTAAAATAGTACCGCCCTGCAAAAGCCGCTTCGTGAACCGGTTCAGAAATTCCTAAGGAAATATCCAAGGACACTCCAAAATCATTTTCAAAACGGTAAGCGCCAAGGCCTTCTATTCCTAAATCAAACGCGCCCAAATAATAAGTCGCCGAAGGCCCAAAGCCAAACGAAAAGCCCCGATCGATTTCAATCGCCTTCTGTTCTTCTTCTGCCGCATCCTTTTCCAAAAAATACCCAGCATAGGCTGGGATTGCAAAAAAAATCGCAAGCAAGAACAGAAGACGATTCATCCGACCGCCTCTTTATTTTGTATGCAATTCAGAAACGTTTTTCAGGTTCGCTTCCTTCAAAGCCTCGACCAGTTCCCGGCGCATCGAATGGGCCGGCATCCAGCGGAAGGCGCAAACACTGTAGCATTGCACAGCATCGGCACCGGCCTGCATCAGGTCAAAGACCTTCAGCCCGTGGTCAATGCCACCGCAAGCGATCACGCTCAACTGCGGGAATCTCGACTTTACAAGCTGAGTCATCCAGTACGTGTTCAAGTACAGAGGACGCCCACTGATACCGCCCTTGTCTCCGTCCGCACGCAGAACCTTCAAGTCTTCGTACTTCGCAAACATCGGCAGTTCCCCGATTTTTTTTGTCGGGAACGTGTTGCCGACAATCACGCCGTTCACGCCGTAACGGACGAGCACGTCCAAGGTCGAAATCAGCTGGTGTTCCGAAAGATCCGGGCTCAGCTTTGCGTAAACCGCTTTGCGAATCGCTTGAGACTTGCGATAGTTCATGATTTCGGCAAAGAGCATTTCCACAAAGTGCGTATCCAGGTCCAAACGATTTTCACCCGTATTCGGGCAACTCACGTTGATTTCAATGTAATCCGCGCTTTTGTAGGCAATCGCAAAACTTTCCAAAACATCCTGAAGCTTTTCTGTTTCCTTTGTAAGCCCCGGAGTTTCCGCAACCGAAATGCCCACGCTCATGCCGCTTTTGTGAATGCGAACCAGCTGGTCATCAACACGCTTCGAAATGACTTCTACGCCGTCATTGTTCAAACCCATGCTGTTGTAAATCGAACGGTCTTCTTCCAAAAAGCCGATTCGAGGACGGTGCTGGTTTCCTTCACGATAATGGCGCGTCGCCGTTCCCACCGAGACTCCGCCAAATCCAAGATTGGCATAGTCCGAAACACGCTTTGCCGTTTTATTGGCACCGGCGGCGAGAATAATCGGAGCACTCAACGTAATCGGATTGCTGCGGTCCGGAAACTGGATCACCGTTTTCAATTCCGGAGTAAAATCGGGTTTTCCTCCGATAAAAGGAATGTACGGGGCAAAGCGTGCCACACGCTTCAAGGAATCGTGCCGAAACTCGGGAGAACTCTTGAAAATTCGACGGATTAAGGCAAGAAGTTTATCGCCTTTCAACAAATAATAATCGTGATTTTCGCACTCGACTGTCATATTTGATTAAATTAATAAAAAAAAGACAAAGAAAATCAGGTTATCTATGATGAACGAAACTTTACCAGCCCGAATTCACGAAATGTTCCCCCGTTATGTCAAGACGCTAGAAAATTTGATCCGTATTCCATCGATCAGTTTTGACAATTTTGACCAAAACGAAGTTTTACGTTCCGCGAACGCGGTCAAGGAACTTTTTGAAAGCCAGGGATTTGAAAACGCCCGGTTGCTGACACCGCCTAGCGGGCGTCCGACAGTCTTTGCGGAACTCAAGACAAATCCCAAGAATCCGACCATTCTCCTTTACGCGCATCACGATGTTCAACCGACCATGCGCGAAGCCCTTTGGATCAGCTCGCCGTTCATTCCCGAAACCCGCGAAGGCCGTCTTTACGGCCGTGGAGCCGCAGACGACAAGTCGGGCATCGTCCTGCATTTTGCCGCCGTGACACAGGCGCTTGCCGTTTGCGGAAACCGCATGCCAAACATCAAGTTCCTGATCGAAGGCGAAGAAGAATGCGGAAGCTCGGGTTTTGAATCCATCTTGAACAAGAACAAGGATCTTCTCAAGTGCGACGCCGTCATCATTGCAGACCTTTCAAACTTTGACGAAGGCGTGCCTTCGATTACCACGAGTCTGCGCGGCATGTCCGCGGTCTCGGTCGTCTTGAAGGCGATCAAGACTCCTCTCCATTCCGGCTCCTGGTCAGGCCCGATTCCGGATCCGGTACAGGCACTCTGCAAAATGATCGCTTCGCTTACCGATAGCGAAGGCAACATTTTGGTGGAACACTTTAACGATGGCATTACACCGCCTACAGCCGAAGAACTCGCCAGTTACAAAGCCTTGAATTACACCGAAGAAAAGTTCCGCCAAGAAGCGGGAGTTCTTCCGAACACCGACCTTCTCTGCGATAAGGATGAAATTCTCACGTCGCTCTGGAGAAAGCCTTCGATCGTCGTCACCGCATTCGAAGCAGGATCCAGAACACAGGCTGGCAATGTTCTCCAAGATTCCGCCTATGCGCGCATCGGCATTCGCCTCGCACCGGGAATGCAGGCAGACCGCTGCACGCTCCGCTTGATCGACCATTTGAAAAAGCACTGCCCGAGCGGGCTTGAACTTTCCGTTTTCCCGGAAGACGGAGCAAACCCGTTCACCACAGATGTTTCGCATCCGTACTATACGCTCATGCGGAACGCCATGACCAAGGCCTACGGAACCGAAGCCAAGTTCATCGGCTGCGGAGCATCGATTCCGGGCGCACAGCTCTTCCGTAACACATTCGGAGACATTCCTATTTTGATGACCGGGCTCGAAGATCCCAAGTGTAACGCCCATGGCGAAAACGAAAGCCTTGGACTCAAGGACTTTGAAAGCGGCATCATTGCCGAAGCACTCTTTTTTGAAGGACTTAGCCGATGAAACTCGTCGTCTTGACAGGCGCAGGAATTAGCGCAGAATCCGGACTCCGCACCTTCCGCGGAAACGACGGTCTGTGGGAAAACGAACCGATCGAAGCGGTCGCAACACCCGAAGGCTACTTCCGCGATAAAAAACGCGTCAAGGATTTTTACAACGGCCTTCGTACCGGGCTTCCCAAGTTCAAACCGAACGCGGCACACATCGCGCTCGCCCAACTCGAAAAGGAACTCGGCGACGACTTTTTGCTCATCACCCAAAACGTAGACGACCTGCATGAACGCGCCGGCTCTAAACGCGTCTTGCATATGCACGGCTACCTGAATCAGCTTCGCTGCGAAAAAAACGAAGATCACATTTTTGATTTTACCGGCGAAGAGACGATGGAAACCAAATGCCCGGTCTGCGGAGCTATGAGCCGCCCGCATATCGTCTGGTTTGGCGAAATTCCCCTGTATATGGATCAAATCGAATACGCCCTGCAAAATACAGATGAATTTGTATACATCGGTACGAGCAGCGTCGTTTACCCGGCCGCCGGCTTCAAGCAGGTCGCCAAGCACTTCGGCGCACATGTCACCTGTTTGAATTTAGAGATTAATCCAGGCGATCCGACAACCGATACGAACATCCAGGGAAAAGCGACCGAAATCGTTCCCCGCTGGTGTGAAGAATTTTTGAAAAAGATCAAGAAGTAAAAAATGGAAAAGATCAAAAAGACCAATGCAGCACGCAGCTTGGACCAAAAGCACATTGCGTACGAATTAATTCCGTATCCTGTAGACGAAAACGATCTCGGTGCAGAGCACGTGGCAGCCACTTTAGGCGAGCCCGTAGAGCGCGTCTTTAAAACAATCCTTGTCCGCGGAGACAAAACCGGTCCGATTATCGGCGTCGTGCCGGGACACTTGGAAATTTTTTTGAAAGGTCTCGCGAAGGTTTCCAAGAACAAGAGCGTTGAAACGGTCCCGCTCAAAGAGCTTTTGCCGCTTACCGGTTATATTCGCGGAGGCTGCTCCCCCATTGGGCTCAAAAAGCCGTTCCCGGTATTTATCCATGAAACGGCTTTGAACTTTGACTACATCTATGTGAGCGCAGGCCAACGCGGTTTACAGCTGAAACTCGATCCCAAAGATTTGGTGAAAGCGGTAAACGCCACCGTCGCCGCAATCGCAGAACCTAAACCGAGTTTGTAAGCCCGAGCTTTTGAACCATTGCGATATCGCCACGGATCGTGGTGCCACTTGTCGTGAGCATATCGCCCGTGATGCAAGCGCTCGCGCCCGAGACAAAAGCCTTTTCGCCAAAATCCGGCATAATCTTTCGGCCCGCTGCCATGCGGATATTTGCCGTCGGATTGATGTAGCGGAAAAAGGCAAAAGTCCGCATCAAGTCATCTGCGGAAATCTGCTTTAAATGTTCCAGCGGCGAACCTGGAATCGGCATCAATGCGTTAATCGGAATAGAATCGATTCCGAGTTCCGCAAGGCTGATCGCCATGTCCAATCGGTCTTCCCAAGTTTCACCCATGCCGATGATTCCGCCGGAACAGACGTCCATGCCCACTTCCTTGACCATGCGAATTTCGCGCATTTTGTCTTCGTAAGTGTGCGTGGTGCAAATGTTCGGAAAGTTGCGACGGCTGGTTTCGATGTTATGATGGTAACGGGTCACGCCTGCGGCCTTGAGCCTTTCAATCTGTTCTCGGGAAAGGAATCCCATGCTCGCACAAAGGCCGATTTTCAGCGTGCGGTGCATTTCTTCATAGGCTTCAATCGCCATGTCGAATTCTTTACCTGTCAGCGCACGGCCTGCCGTCACAAGCGCATAGCGGTTTACGCCAAGGCTTGCATTGCGAGCGCCTTCCGCGACAATCTTTTCCGGAGGAAGGAACGGGTATTCTTCGCATTCCGTGTGATTGTGAGCAGACTGGGCGCAATATTTGCAGTTTTCCGGGCAACGGCCGCTTCGCGCGTTGATAATCGTACAAAGGTCAACGTGATTGCCGCAAAAATACTTTTGAATCCAACCGGCACCGGTCAAAAGCTCGTCCAAATTGCCTGTTAGGAAAATGGAGAGATCGTCACCGCGCTGAATGCGATGGCCATCAATAATCCTCTGGGCCAACTCCAAAAGATCTTCTTTTGCCATAGAACTGTCCTGCCTTAGGGATTTTTCCCGGGCAAATCTTCCTTGGTGAAAGTCAACTTTTTGCCATTTTCATCGACATCGATTTTGATTGTCGAGAAATCGGTGAACGTTCCCATCAGAAGGCCTTCCGAAAGTTCATCTTCCACGAGCTGCTGAATGCTTCTGCGGAGCGGTCTTGCTCCCAAAGCCGGATCATAGCCGTGATCCACGATCACTTCCTTCGCCTTTTCCGAGAATTCGAGAAGCACGCCGCGTTCCGAAAGGTTCTTCTGCACATTGGCAAGAAGAATGTCCACAATCTGAATCAGGTCCTTCTTGTTCAAGCTGCGGAAAACAATCTGGTCGTCAATACGGTTCAAGAATTCCGGCGAGAAAACGTTCTTCGCTTCTTCATGAATCGTCGCTTCCATACGTTCATAATCATCCGATTCGGAAAGCTTGGTAAAGCCCATTCCGGTGCTGTGCTTGACTTCACGAGCGCCGACGTTCGACGTCATGATGATGATCGTATTCTTGAAGTTGATCTTGCGGCCAAAACTATCGGTAAGCTGACCGTCATCCAAAATTTGCAACAACAAATTATAGACGTCCGGATGCGCCTTTTCGATTTCATCCAAGAGCACGACCGAGTACGGGTGCTTGCGCACCTTTTCGGTAAGCTGTCCACCGCCTTCTTCGTAGCCGACATATCCCGGAGGCGCACCGATCAAGCGGGAAATACTGTGCTTTTCCATGTATTCGCTCATGTCGATGCGGATCATGGAATCTTCTGCGCCAAAGAGCGAAAGCGAAAGAACCTTGGCAAGTTCCGTTTTTCCGACACCGGTCGGACCAAGGAAAAGGAAGCTTCCCATCGGGCGACGCGTATCGCGAATGCCGGCACGGGAACGGCGAATCGAGCGGACGACCGATTCCACGGCGCGATCCTGTCCAATAATGCGCTGCTTGATTTCCTTGTCGAGGTTGATCAGTTTCTTCGTTTCTTCACCCGCCAAACGGGAAATAGGAATCCCCGTCATATGACTGATCACGTCGCGAATGACATCTTCATCGACATTCAAGCATTCTGTCTTGCGCTTTTCAAGCCACTGTTCCTTGACTTCGGCAATCTTCTTTTGGAGCTCTTCCGATTCATCGCGCCACTTGGCGGCTTCTTCAAATTTTTCTGTCTGGAGAGCTTCTTCCTTTTTCGATGTCGCTTCGGCAAGGCGGGCTTCCATATCGCGAAGTTCCGGCGGAACCGCCATGCTGGCAAGGCGCGTGCGTGCACCGGCTTCATCAATGACGTCAATCGCCTTGTCCGGCAAAAAACGTTCCGAAAGATAACGGTCGCCGAGGACAACCGCAGCGCGAATGGCTTCCGGCGTATACTTGACCTTGTGATGCTGTTCGTATCGATCCACAAGACCGTTCAAAATCACAACGGATTCTTCCACCGTCGGCGGATTCACGAGAATCTTCTGGAATCGACGTTCTAGCGCAGCATCCTTTTCGATGTACTTGCGGTATTCGTCAACAGTCGTCGCGCCAATGCACTGGAGTTCTCCGCGGGCAAGAGCCGGCTTAAAGATATTCGAAGCGTCAAGGCTTCCTTCCGAACCGCCAGCGCCCACAATCGTGTGCAATTCGTCGATAAAGAGAATGACCGCATTTTCGTTTCGCTGAAGCTCCATGATCAAAGCCTTCAAGCGTTCTTCGAATTGTCCGCGGTACTTGGTGCCGGCAACCATCGCCGCAACGTCAAGCGTGATTACACGTTTATTTTCGAGCAGTTCCGGAATCTTCTTGTCGACGATCTTTTGGGCAAGGCCTTCCACAATCGCCGTTTTACCGACGCCCGGTTCACCGATCAGAACAGGGTTATTCTTTTTACGACGGCAAAGGACCTGAATCAAGCGTTCGATTTCTTCCGAACGGCCAATAATCGGGTCGAGTTTTCCTTGGCGAGCGAGAGCGGTCAGATCACGACCAAAATGATCGAGGATCGGGGTTTTGGACTTTACTTCACGATCGCGGCGCGGTGCAAAATTCTGAGCGAGATCCGGGTCCATTCTCTGCGGACGGGATTCGTCTTTTACCGTTTCGATGGCCTGTCGGAGCGTATTGTATTCGACACCTGCCGCGGTCAGCGCAGCAGCCGCCTGGGATTCGGCAACCTTCAAAAGCGAAAGCAACACGTGTTCCGTGCCGATGTAATTGTCGCCGAGCATTTGAGCTTCCATAGCGGAAGCCTGCAAGACGTTTTTTGCATGTTCCGAAAAAGTCACTTGCGAACCGATCGTCATCATGCCGCCGGATGCAGAAATCGAACGTTCCACATCCTGAGCGAGATTTTCAAGGTCCACGCCGAGCGTCTTAAGCGCTGCCGCTGCAACGCCAGCTCCTTCACGGACAATTCCTAAAAGCAAATGTTCCGTTCCGACATGTTCGGAATTCAAGCGTTTGGCTTCATCTCTTGCATACTGCAAGACTTTTTTCACTCGATCTGTAAAGCGACCTGGCATTGTTTAAGCCTCCTTCGCATTAAAATCTTGATATGGGACCAAGATGCCGCCCTGCATATGCACACGACTTGTCGCATATTCTGCCATCCGTTCGTCGTGCGTGACCACAAGCAGGGTCTGTTTGTATTCTTCGTTAATTTGTTTAAAAAGTTCGTTCAGCATCCGGGCATTTTTTTCGTCCAAATTGCCGCTCGGTTCGTCGGCGAGGAGAATGTCCGGCTGATTCATCAAGGCTCGCGCCACGGCAACGCGCTGACGTTCACCGCCGCTGAGTTCTCGTGGCAAATGTTTTAAGCGGTCCTTGAGCCCGACACGTTCTAAAAGCTCTTCGGCGCGCGCCTGAATATTCTTCAGATTCGCATGCGGATTCAAAATGCGAGCCGGAACACAAACATTTTCTAGCGCCGTAAATTCCGCAAGCAGATGATGGAACTGAAAAACGAATCCGACTTTCTTCGAATGGTATTCATCCTTTTCTGCGGAGTTCATCCTTCCAAGGCTTTTGCCGCAAAAAAGAATTTCGCCCGAAGTCGGTGTATCCAAGGCTCCCACCAAATTTAAAAAGGTGGACTTTCCCGAGCCCGACGCTCCGGTCAAGACACAGAATTCATGCCGTTTCAAAGCAAAATCAACGCCTTTCAAAATTTCAAGACGTTCACCCGTTTCACTAAAGACTCGGGTCAAGGCTTTGGTTTCGAGCAAAAGATCATTCATGACGGATTGCCCCCACCGGATCAAGCTTTGAAGCCTTCCAGGCCGGAAGAAGCGTCGAAAGCGTGCAAAGAAGAATGCCGACCACAAAAACCACAATGACATCAAGCGGATTGATGAGCACCGGGAAATACGGCAAAACGTAAACATCGCCCGGCAGCGTAATAAAGTGGTAGGACTGCTGCAAGGCACAAAGCACAAGGCCCACCGTACCGCCGACAATCGTTCCGCCGACACCGATAAAGGAACCCATCAGCATGAACACGCGCATCACGCCCGACTTGGAAAGCCCCATGCTGCGGAGAATTCCTATTTCCTTCGTTTTGTCCGTCACCACCATGATCAGCGAACTGATGATGTTGAATGCCGCCACGAGAATAATCAGGCAAATAATCGCCGCCACAATGAACTTTTCATAATTCATCCACTTGAGCAGCGTAATGTTCTTCGTTTTCCAGTCGATAAAGTAATACGGATAACCGATAACTTCACCCGCGCGGTCTGCGCTTTCGCTCGCTTTCCACTGATCCTTCACGCGGAACTGCAAACCGGAAACCTGGTTGGAATCCAACCCCAAAAGTTTTTGAGCTTCTGGAATTCCAATATAGGCAATGTTTCCGTCGTATTCGTACATGCCCGTTTCAAAGATTCCGGACACCACGCACGCAAGGATTTTAGGACCGCCCGAAGACATTGTCGCTTCGGTACTTTGGAAAGTCTGCAAAATGATCTTATCGCCGACAAGAACTCGCAGACGGTTCGCAAGCGAAACCCCGAGAATCACCGCCGGGCGTCTGTCGAAGTTCGCATCGGGAAGACTGTCTAGCGAGTAATGCCCGCTCACGATTTTTTCGGAAAGGTCCACGACTTGCTTTGAACGTTCCGGATCGATGCCGTACAGCACAATGCCGTCGTTCACTTTTTTGGAACTAATGCCGACCTTGTAGATGACGAACGGCGCAGACGCGACGACTTCGGAATCATTCGCCATCACCTTGTCTGCAATCGATTCATAGTCCTCCACAGCGTCGCCACGGTACGCGTACATTTCAAAATGCGCGTCCTTGCCAATCATCTGCGCAGTGACTTCTTCTTCAAAGCCGTTCACCGCCGAAAGAGCAACAATCAAAGCGAATACACCGATACTCACCCCCAGCATGCTGAAGATGCCTATCAGCGAAACAAACAAGCTTTTCCGTTGCGCTCCGAGGTAACGCCAGGCGATCAAAAGTTCAAGTTTATTCATGGACCCGAAAAATCTTCCTATGAAATCAGAGCTTAGGTTTCCGGCTTCATCAACGGGAAGAGGATCACGTCGCGAATCGTCTGCTGATTCGTCAGGAGCATGATCATACGGTCAATGCCAAAGCCTACGCCACCGGTCGGCGGAAGTCCGGATTCCACAGCATCGAGGAAATTTTCATCCATCGGGTGCGTTTCCCCTTCGCCACCACGTCCACGGCGAACCTGTTCTTCCAGAAGTTCGCGCTGACGGATCGGGTCGTTAAGTTCGGTATAGGCATTGCCGAGTTCCCAACCGTTTGCATACGGTTCAAACTGTTCGATCAAATCCGGATTCACACGGTGGCTCTTGCAAAGCGGCGTGCTTTCCTTCGGCATATCGATAATGAACGTCGGCTGAATGAGCTGTTTTTCGACAGTGAGTTCAAAGAGTTCGATAATTGCACGACCACGGATCCATTCGCCGTCCATCGTACCGCCAAGCTTATCCAGCACAGCCTTCAAATCGTCATCCGACATCGTGGTGACGTCATAGCCGCCAAACTTCTTGATGGCATCATACATGGTGTAACGCGGCCACGGAGCCTTGAAATCGATTTCCGTACCTTGATAATTCACTTTCGTCGAACCGGTTGCGGCAATCGCAGCGCGTTCATAGATGTTTTCGAAGTGAGTCATCATGTCGTTATAATCGGCATAAGCCTGGTAGAATTCAAGACCCGTGAATTCCGGGCTATGCGTACGGTCCATGCCTTCGTTACGGAAGTTCTTCGAAAATTCAAAAACGCGTTCCATACCGCCGACAATGCAACGCTTCAGATAAAGTTCCGGAGCGACACGCAGATAGAGAGTCATGTCAGCAGCGTTGTGGTGCGTCGTAAACGGACGTGCATTGGCACCGCCGTAGATCGGCTGGAGCGTCGGAGTTTCCACTTCAATGAACTTGTTTTCGATGAGATATTCGCGAATCGACTGAATAATGCGGCTACGCTTAATGAAGACATCGCGCACATCATCATTCAAAGCCATGTCGATGTAGCGTTCACGATAACGCGTGTCCACATCCTTGAATTCATTAAAGACTTTCTTATTGCCGTTTTCGTCGACGATTTCCTTAGGAACCGGAAGCGGGCGCACAGCCTTCGCAAGCATCGTGATCTTTTCCGCCTTCACGGAATATTCACCCGTCTTGGTTTCCATCATGGTGCCGTTCACACCGATAAAGTCACCGAAGTCGATCATCTTGACGATTTCATAGTCCGCTTCGCCAACGATATCCTTCGCGCAGACAATTTGAAGACGACCGTAGCGATCCTTCAAATGCATAAAGCAAAGTTTGCCCTTGCGGTTAAAACGAATGACGCGGCCTGCGAAAGCGATTTTCTGTTCGGATTTCAGAAGTTCATCTTTCTGGTTGCGGAGATCTTCCGAAGTATGGGTACGGTTGAACTTATGCGGATACGGGTTGACACCCATTTCCTTGAACTTTGTGAGCTTGTCGAGACGAGCCTTAACTTGGTCATTCATTTCTTGCATGGTATGAATCCTATAGAAAGATTTTTGCGTTACAAAGATAGAAATTCCAAGCGTCTTCGACCTTAATCCAAACAAAAAAGGCCGCCCGGCAGGGCGACCTTTTTAAGCTTGTGAATGCCTCAGTTGCTGTTCATACGGCAGCGCTTCTTTTGAAGCGGAGTCATGCCCGGCTTATCGCAGGGATCCGTAGATGTTGCAGTTGTCGAAGACGCAGCCGGCGTTACCGTTGTGGCCTGAGCATTCTGCTTAGCGGCCTGTTCCGCCTGCATCTGCTGGAGCTTACGCTGACGCGGAGAGAGGTTGTCGCTAGAAGAAGTCGTCGAGGTGCTCACGGTAGAAGCTTGACGAGCCGCCTTGCGACGGTTATTGGCCGTTGCAGCAAGCGAATCCTGACGAGCCTTTTCCGCTTTCTTTGCCTTGGCAAGACGAGCGGATTCAGCATCTCGGGCTTCCTGTTCCGCAGCCGCAATCGAATCGCGACGAGCCTTTACCGCGTTCTTCTGGCGTTCGACAGCAGCCTTACGAGCTGCCTGAGCCTGCGCCTTGGAAAGCGGATGAGCGGATGCCTGGAAAATCGCATTGGCATTCGAAGGGTTCTTGAAAACGTCGCCCGCATTGCCGCGTTTTCCCTGGGCATCTTCGAGAGATCCCGTAGCCCAGGAATCGCTTGCAATCGGCGGAAGGAGCGACACCTTCAAATCCTTAATCTTGGTGGAGAATTCATCGACACCATCCGAATAGTAGATCATCACGTCATAAATACCAGCCTGGTATTCAAGACCGTCAGAACCACCGATCGGAGATTCCGAATAGGCAACGACAATGTAAAGCTGGTCGTTGTCCATGCTGTTGAAAAGCAAGTCCACGTCGCCCTGCGGAGCTTTTACGTTACCTTCGGCGACAAACGCCCACGGTGCGTAATCCACGCGGATCGAGAAGTGGTGGTAACCCTTCGCCGCCTCGGAAAGCGTCAGATAGTCTGCATCGAACGCCTGGAAAGACGGCTGAATTTGTGCAAAGGAGAGCGTCGCACAAAAGAGGACCAAAAACATTGCCAATTTCTGAAGCATCTTTTTCTCCTACAGATAGGACTTATTTATTGAAGAAGAGAGCCTTAGCCGCTTCGAACATAGCGTCCTTTTCGGCTTCTTCACGGCATTCCGTATAAATGCGCACCTTCGGTTCCGTGCCAGACGGACGGATGAGCATCCAAGAATCGTCTTCGAAAATAATCTTCACGCCGTCCAAAGTCAATACTTCGCGAACCTTCTTTTCCTTGTCGCCAATCTTGACCGAGGAACCGACCTTAGCCTTGTCTGCGACAGCGTTCACCTGGGCAACCAGCGGAGCGCCGACGAGAGACTTGTCCACTTCGAAACCTGCGCGGTTCGGGTAGAATTCGCCGAATTCCTTGTAAAGATCTTCGAGGTATTCGCCAAGGTTCTTGCCGGTCGTCGCCATGATTTCGAGGGCGAGGAGAAGACCGAACTGGGCGTCCTTTTCGAGCGTATTGTTGAGACCCGAAATACCATCGGATTCTTCGAAAGCGATGAGAGCCTTCGGGTTCGCCTTGCGGGAAAGCCACGGACGGAAGTTCTTGAAGCCGACCGGAGTTTCCATCACCGGAGCGCCGAGCTTGTTCGCAATGACGTTCACAAAGTTGGAAGTCGCAACAGACTTGGCGACGACACCCTGTTCCTTGCGCCAGGTTACCATGTAATGGTATGCGATCGCACCGAAACGGTTCATGTCGATTTCACGAGTTCCATCGTAGAAGCGGACACGGTCACCATCCGGGTCGAAAATGCAGCCGAGGCGGTACCAGCTCTTGCTCTGGTCGAGAATTTTCTTCACGCCTTCGAGGTTCTTGGAGCTCGGTTCCGGAGCGATGCCGCCGAACAGCGGATCGTCTTCGGTACGGAGGCACATGAGGCACTGCGGATTTCCGAGGATCACGTTCGGACGCTTGCGGGTTGCGCCGTGCACATGGTCGCAGACGAGAGTCAAGCGACCTTCGTCCAGAAGCTTCTGGATGCGGGCGAACTGGATCGTTCCCTGCTTGTGGAGGAATTCGTTGTAAATTTCAATGGAATCGATTGCCTTCATTTCGACTTCTTCGAGATCTTCACGCTTGAAGTCCTTCATGAGTTCGTTCGAAATGCGGGTGATATGGCAAGTGATTTCCGGACCGGCAGGACCGCCGTCAGCCGGGTTGAACTTGATACCGGCATAGTTGGACGGGTTGTGGCTCGGGGTCATGTTGATCGAGCAAGCGGCCTTGAGAAGTTCGACTGCGGCGGAGAATTCCGGAGTAGCCATTTCGCCACCGTAGTAAATTTTCTTCACGCCAGCCTTGGCAAAGACCTGGGCGACAGCCTTGCAGAATTCGTCACCGAGGAGACGGTTGTCGTGACCGAGCACGATACCGCGTTCCTGAAGTTCTTCGAAGTTTGCAACGCCAAGAGCTTCGAGGAGTTCCGCATCCGCTTCCTTATACATGCGAATGATTGCAGACGCGATCACTTCGACTGTGCGGAGGGTGAATTCCGTACCGATTTCACCGCGGAAGCCGGACGTACCGAAGCTTACCTTGCACGGTTCGACGCTTGCGAGGGCAATCTTCTTGACATCTTCGACGAGATGCATATCGGTTGCGGGGTTGAATTCAGAGGACTGGATCTTTTTCCAAAGTTGTGCAGCTGTTTCCATCAGTATTCCTATTGGATGAATTTGACGACCATAATCTAATAAATTTCATCCTGCGTGAGCGGGCAAATACGCACCGAAAAACGAGCCGACCTTCGGATTTTAAATTTTTATTTACAAAGTTCCCTATATAGAAGGGAACTTTTGAAAATCAGCAAGCCTCTTATTTTACGGAAACGCGTAGCGTGGTCGCCAAGTTTTCTCCTCGCACAAAGTACACGCCTTTTCCATAGCCTGCATCACGAAGCAACGTGGAAATATTTCGCCCGGAAGTCCCTTCCGTTTGAACGACCCCTAGGAACTGACCCGTGATACTGAAAATGCGGAACGAACTTGCCTGTCGGATTTCATAGCGGACCGGCTTTCGGATGGCGACGGAACTCGTATCTTCAAAATTCAGCCAGTCCACGTTCAGATAATTGCCGACAATTTCCATGCGAATCACATGTTCGCCAGACGCCAAATCAAAAGTTCCGACATCGATTTCGCGATAGGTTTCCCAGTCATCGCCCTGTTCCACGATCACATCGTCCGAGAGAGCATCTCCGTCTATATAAAGCTTAAATCCAGCATACTCCGAAGCGGTAGCGACTCGAGCCGATAATTTATACACAGCCGTATTCGTCACCTGGACCGTATATTCAACCCATTCGCCTTCTTGAGTATAACCGATTGCGTAACCATCCTGAGCCTTCACAATATCCACGGCGTCTTCACGGTATTCCCCTCCTTTATTTTCATCATCCTTATCGAAATACGCTTTGCCGGAGCCTCCGACATCGTAATTTTCAATTTCAAGCTTTCCGGGGATTGCCGTAGAGATTCCTGAATAAGGAGATTGAGGAATGGCGGGTGTCACGTATACGCGGTATCCGTATTTTGTATTGGCGATATTTACCGGAACCGAAATTTTCCCGCCCGTGACGTCATATTCCCGGCTGGATTCCTTCGTGGTGGAAGCGACTGCACTGTCCTTGTTTTCCCAAACGACATATTCCACGTCTACCTGGACTTTTGCTCCAAACGATTGCGGAATTCCCGCAATGTTGACATTCACATCACCGAGCGTATTTCCGCCGAGGACGATACTTGCAAAGCCTTTCTGTTGATCAAGTGCGGCAAATCCATCTACGCCGTCGCTCTTGTCATTTGGAGGAGTCACCTTCGCCATATATCCGCTCATGTCACCGTACCATTTGTACAGCCACCAGCCGCCGCCACGTTCATTATTCGCCGTCAAAAGACTGCCTAGACGCCCCGGAAGCGGAACGAACCACCAGGAAATCATGGCACTTTCGACTCCATGACGTTCAAACTTGGCAATAAACGGAACCGAAACTCCAGGGCATCCTTCTTCGGTATGCTCCGTCGACGAATATTCGTTAATGCTAATGCCCCGGGGGGAAACTCCATATTGTTTCTCTAAATTTCGATAATTTTCGATGGCTCCGACCAGACCTTCGCTTCCCCACTGATGCCAGCTGATTACATCTGGCATACAGTTATTTTGTGAGCAATATCTGACAAAGGCTTCCATACGCGAAGAATTGTACCAAGAATAGGATGGCCCTATAATTTTTGCCGTAGGATCATTTTTCCGTATCAGTTGATACGTCTCTTTCCAAAGAACCGAGTTGAAATCTCCATTGGCATCGGACCAAGTTCCGTCCGGTTCGTTCCAAATTTCATAGCCGTCAAAATTTTTATTCGGAGAAGTTAATTTATCCTGAATCACGGATAAGACTTGTTGCTTCCAATGCTCCATACTTTGATATCGGTAAGGCCATCCGGGAAGTACGTCCGCCAAGCGAATCTGGATTTTTGCACCGACATTTTCAACGCGCGGCGCAACAAGGAAGGCGCCACCGATTCCCTGCTGCCGTCCGTTACCGCTTCGAGCCGGAGCCAAAAACACGTTGGGTTTCAGAGGCGCCACATCCTTTTCGATATCACTCGGAAGCGATTCCGTTAAGCCATATAAAGAACCTGTCGCCACATGGGTCACAGGCCGAATGCTATCCCCTAAATTCACGTCCAAATTGACAGCCGCCCCTGCAAAAGACGCTGCAACGACCAAGGTTTCCCAGACTTTTTTCATAAAACACCCTTTTAAAGACCTGATATTTCAATATTTCTTCAAACAGGGTAAATCCGAATCCTTCGGAGGCAAAATTCATGGACTGTTTATCCATACCTACCGCACAACCACACATCTCTAAGCCTTCCACAAGGAGTTTGGGCGAGAAATTTCTATTTTTTAGGCATGATTAAACTTAAAATTGCAAAGCATGTCGCCGACAACACCGATGCGCATGCGTTATTCTTTGTCAAAAAGGCCGTTCAATTCTCCTCGGTCCTGACCGAAAACGGAGAAGTCCAAGCCGCGAACGTCCTGGAAGAAATCGAAAAAGGCATCTGCGAAGATCTGGAAATCGTTGAAATCGATGGTCACAAGACGATCTTTGTGAACGCCGCCAAGGAACGTGGACTTTCCTCCCTGGATCATCTGCGGATGGCAGGTTACCGCCTTGGAAAACGCGCCGCCCAAAAGCAGTTCAAAACGGTCAAGCTTCTTCTTGCCGATGCCGCAGACGAACAGGTCAAAGCGATTTTCCACGGTCTGTATTACAGCGCCTACAAATTCAACAAGTACAAGACGAAGCCCGCCAAGGACTTCACCGTGACGTTCGACATTGAAGCGGATGTCCGTGCCAAAGACTTTGAACGGATCGCTGCAGAAGTCGCCGTGGAACAGCATTACACGAGCCTCGCCAAGGATCTCGTGAATACGGTCGGTTCCGACCTTTACCCCGAAGCCTTTGCCCATATCGCCATTCGCGAAGCCCATAAGGTTTCCGGAGTTGCCATTTCGATTTTAAATCCGAGAATTCTTGCCAAGGAAGGCTTTAACGGTCTGTTGACTGTCGGTGCCGGAAGCCGTTTTGAACCGTGCATGGTCAAGCTCACCTACAGCCCGAAGAACGCCCCCAAGGACAAGCATCTCGCGATTGTCGGCAAGGGCATTACCTTTGACACCGGCGGAATTTCGTTAAAACCGGCCAAGGGCATGAAGGAAATGCAAAGCGACATGTCGGGCGCAGCCGCTGCCCTTGCAGCCATCTGTGCTGCAGCAGAGCTCAAGCTTCCACTCAAGATATCCGCTTACCTCTGCCTCGCCGAAAACCGCATCGGTTCCGGAGCCGTACTCCCGGGCGACATCTTCAAAGCGAAGAACGGCAAGACCGTCATGGTGGACAACACCGACGCCGAAGGACGCCTTGTGCTTTCGGACGGCATCTGTGCCGCAGCAGAAAATGGCGCCACCCACATCGTGGACTTGGCCACTTTGACAGGCGCCATGGTCCGCGCCCTCGGTCCCGCCATCACTGGTTACTTTACAAACGACGAAGAACTTTCTCAAAAAATCAAGGCTGCGGGAGACGCAACCTGCGAAAAGTTCTGGCAGATGCCGCTCGAAGACGAATACGCCAACGAACTCGTCGACCACTATGCGGATCTTTCGAACATCGGCAAAAGTGCGGGAGCGATCCTTGCAGCCCTCTTCCTTCGAGAATTCGTTCCGGAAGGAATCAAATGGTCGCATTGGGATATCGCAGGCACTGCCTATGTGGAACACCCATGGAAATATACGACTTACGGTGCAACGGGCATCGGAGTCCAGTCTTTGATAGAACTCTCACGTGAACTTGGAGACAAAGCGTGAAAAACGTAGATACAATCGCCGTTCTTGACTTTGGCGGGCAATATGCGCACCTGATTGCAAACCGCGTGCGCCGTCTTGGTGTTTTTACCGAGATTCACTCCCCTAACGCTCCGGTTTCGGAACTTGAAGGCGTAAAAGGAATCATTTACAGCGGCGGCCCAAGCAGCGTTTATGCGGCCGACGCCCCGGAATACAATCCCGAGATTTTGAATCTCCCGGTGCCGAAGCTCGGCATCTGCTACGGTCACCAGCTCATCGCCCAGCAGCTCGGCGGTCATGTGGAACCGGGTAAGGTGAAAGAATACGGCATCGCCGACCTCGAAGTCCGCGACGAAAACTGCCCGCTTTTGAAGGGGCTCCCGAAGGCTTCCCCGATGTGGATGAGCCACGGCGACCAGGTGACAAAGCTCCCCGAGGGCTACAAGATTGTAGCGAGCACCAAGGACTGCGAAATCGCCGCCGTCGCTTTTGACAGCGATAAGCCCGAACGCCAGATTTTCGGCATCCAGTTCCACCCGGAAGTCACACACAGCAAGTTCGGCATGAAGCTTCTCGAAAACTTTGTGGACTTCACGGGCGCGAAGAAGACCTGGAACATGAAGAGCTACCTCCCGCTCATCACGGAACGCATCAAGGAACAGGTCAAGAACCGCAAGGTCTTCTTGCTCGTTTCGGGTGGCGTGGACTCTACCGTCGCCTTCGTACTTTTGAACCGCGTACTCGGACCGGAAAAGGTTCTTGGTCTGCATGTCGATAACGGCATGATGCGCCTCGGCGAATCCCAAAAGATTATGGACTTCCTCACGAAGGAAGGCATGAACAACCTGAAGGTGCGTGACGCGAGCGAACACTTCCTTGCAAAGCTCAAGGGCGTAACCGCTCCGGAAACCAAGCGTGGCATCATCGGCAAGGAATTCCTGACGGTGAAGGACGAGGAAATGGCAAAGCTCAACCTCGATCCGAACCAGTGGATGATGGCTCAGGGCACCATTTACCCCGACACGATCGAAAGCGGCGGAACGAAGAACGCCGACAAGATCAAGACGCACCACAACCGCGTCCAGGAAGTTTTGGACTTGATGAAAAAGGGCCTTGTGCTCGAACCGCTCGCCGATCTTTACAAGGATGAAGTTCGCGCCCTCGGTGAAGAACTCGGTATTCCACACAACTTAGTGTGGCGTCACCCGTTCCCGGGTCCGGGACTTGGCGTGCGCCTGCTCTGCAGCGATGGAAAGCTCACTGACGATATGGTGAAATTCGATGATGTTCGCGACACTTCGGGCCAGAGCCTTGCCGACTACCTGAAGGCAAACCACATCGACGGTTACCTGCTCCCGATCAAGAGCGTGGGCGTTCAGGGCGACGGCAGAACCTACGCTCAGCCGTTCCTGATTACGACTCCGGGACTCAGCTGGAAGCAGTGCGAAAAGTTCTCCACGGAACTTGCAAACCGCTTCAAGGCCATCAACCGCGTGATCTACCAGATCGGCAGCGTCGCCAAGGAAGCTCCGGAACTCGTTCCGCAGTACGCGACCCGCGAAAACTTCGACACGCTCCGCAAATTCGACAACATCTGCACGGAATTCTTGCAGGCAAACGACCTGTACGAAAAGATCTGGCAGATGCCGGTGGTTTCCGTTCCGCTCCGCGTTCAGGGCAAGCCCTGCATTGTGATGCGCCCAGTGAACAGCACCGAAGCCATGACCGCAAACTTCGCCGAAATCGATCAGGGACTTCTCGCAGGTCTCTGGCGCAAATTCGAAGCGGACGACGCGGGCAGCCTCTGGTACGACGTGACCCACAAGCCGCCTGGCACCATCGAATGGGAATAAACTAAATGTAACTTCGCACCGACCGTTCCACCTTGTGTGAACCACGGTTCCAATCCAAGTTTGCAAACACCGAGAGTAACATCTCGGTGTTTTTT
>OCVV011339142.1_pt1 | contig 20785 bp, 18 predicted proteins | sample 1539721 | NCBI WGS metagenome assembly OCVV01 (sample SAMN02144230, study PRJEB22623) | gut metagenome | biome: sheep rumen | host: Ovis aries | place: New Zealand
GGGCGCCCTCTCGCGCGGGCAGGGCATGAAGCTGCAGCTTGCGGTATGTCTTGCCACGGGAGCGGACCTGCTGGTACTGGACGAGCCCACGGCTGGCCTAGACCCCATCGTTCGTGACGAGCTGCTGCAGATGCTACGCGAGCACATGGCCGCGCATCCGGATTGCTCCGTGTTGGTGTCGTCTCACATCACGGGCGATTTGGATCGCCTGGCAGATTACATCGTGATTGTGGACGAGGGACAGGTTGTCCTTTCGGCCGAGAAGGACGAGCTTACAGAGGTGATGGGCGTAGCGCGGCTGCTGCCCGCCCAACTGGAGCGCGTGCTGGACGAGGGGATTGTGCCGCGTGGGGAACTGCGCGTGCACGAAGACGGACTTGCCGGTGCGAGCGAGGTGCTGGTGCCCGACCGTGCTGCGTTCGTGCGCGCGTACCCCGACATGGTGTGCGACCGTGCTGCGATAGAGGACGTGATGCGGCTGGTCGTCCTGGGAAGGAGCCTGTGATGAGCAAGGCGTATCTGTACTGCGACTGGTGCTACATGAGGTCAAACCTTCGTGCCAGCCTCAAGTCCATGCTGCTGGTGATGCTGATTGTGTCAATACCGGCGGTCCTGGGATCCGCAGACGGTGTTCGTAACCTTGACGCCACGATGCTCGTGAACACGTTCGCGTGCATGGCGCCGGGGATTCTGGCCGTAAGCGGCATGACGGGGCTCTTCTACGCGGATGAGGCTGACGGCTGGCAAGAGGCCCGGCTGTGCCTGCCCGCAACGCGGGCGCAACTGGTGGGTTCGCGCTTTCTGCTGGCAGCGGTACTGGTGCCGGCAGCCACGCTTGCTGGCACACTCGTAGGTGTGGCGGTTACGGCCCTCACGCGCCTTGCGCCGCAGGCGTTTGGCACGTGGCGCCTGAGCTCGGACCTTGTGGTGGGCGTGTGCCTTGATGCGATGGTCATGCTTGTGGTAACGGGCTTCCAGATGGCAGTCTACTTCGCCATGGGCGCGCGCCGTGGCCGAGTGATGGGGCTTGTGCCTGCGCTTATGGTGGTTATCGCGTTGGTGGGGCTTGCGAGTTCCGGCGTTGCCTTGATGGATGCGAGCAGTAGCCCCGTCATGCCCAGCCCACTTGCCACGGCGCTGTTTGTACTAGTGTGGCTTGCGGGGAGCGTTGGTGCGTACCTGCTGGCGCTTGTGGTGGCACGTCGCGCGTTCGCCCGTCGCGAACTGTAGGCGGCTCCAGCTGCGACCGACATTACCCTCGCGCGTTTACGAGAAAGGCGGGCCCCGTACTGGGACCCGCCAGAGGCGATTGCCGTATCAGTTGTAGTTTGCCGTACGCAGGGACCGTCGCTCCTGCGCTGTTGCCGTTCTCCTAGGCAGCGGTCAGCTTGCCATCCTCCATCCGGAAGACCCTGTCCACCAGGTCGAGCACGCGCTGGTCGTGCGTCACCATGACGGCAGCCTTGTTGCGTTGGTGCGCCTCCTGGCGAATCATCTGCACCACCTGCCTGCCCCTTTCGGAGTCGAGGGAAGCCGTGGGCTCGTCTGCCAGAATGAGCCTCGCGTCGGTGGCGAAGGCGCGGGCGATGGCAACGCGCTGCCTTTCTCCACCAGAGAGCTGCACGGGGTGCTTGTAGATGGCGTTCGCGATGCCTAGCTCCTTGAACAGCTCGCGCGTGGCGTTGCGGTCTGCCCCCAGCATCACGGTGAGCTGCTCCTCTGCCGTGAGGTAGGGCAGGAGCTGGTGGTTCTGGAAGATGAAGCCGATCTGCTCGCGGCGTAGCTTCGTCCACGCGCGCTGCGGCAGGCGCGAGACGGCACGTTCGCAGATGGCGACGTCGCCCTCGTCCGGGGAAAGCATCATGCCCGCGATGTTGAGCAGAGTGGACTTGCCGCTTCCCGAAGGTCCGACTATGGCCACGAGCTCGCCTGCATCGACGCTTAGGTCAACGTGGTCTAGCACGCAGCGCTGCTCTTCTCCGTCGGCATACGCCTTCACGATGCCGCTCATGCCCAGTATCGTCTCACTCACTGGAAATCACCCCCGATGACCTTGGCCGGGTCGATTCGCGCCACGCGGGCGACGGATGCCAGGCTGCTTAGGATCGAAATCGCCACAAATGCCACCAGCACAACGGCCACTTGGGCGGGTACGAGGTAGAACGGCATGGAGGCTGGCAGCGCCGCGCTCATGGCGGTGGCAAGGCCGCAAGCGATGGCTGCGCCGAGCGCCGCGATCAGGAACACCTGGCTCACGATGGTGCAAGAGATCTTGGAGGTGCTGGTGCCGATGGCCTTCATCACGCCAAACTCCTGCTCCTTCTGTATGTTGATCACGAAGAAGAACACGCCGATGATCACGGCAGTTATGGCCACGAGCAGCCACTCGACCATGGTGATGGTCATCTGCTCCGCCTTGTAGCCGGGAAGTGCCTCCACGATCTGCGCCTTGGTGTAGCTTTCGGTTCCCTTTACGTGGGTCGCGAGCTTGCCGTCGATTGCAACGGCGTGCACGGCCTTCTGGTACATGGGGTTGCCCTTCTCGCCCATGGCGTCAAACGTATCCACAGAGACGTACGCTACGGAGACGTGTCCGTACATCTTGTCCTTCGTGAACCCGACGACCTTAAGCTTCACGCCCGAGGACGAGTCCGTAACGGTGTCGCCCAGCTTGATGCCCTTCTCCTGGAAGGCGTCGTCGAGAATGACCTCGCCCTTCCCTGCGGAGAGGCCCTTGCCCGCATACGTCTTCGGCGCGAGGAACCCCGCGGGGTCGATGCCAAAGTACGTGACGTCGATCTTCTTGTCGCTGGACGCCTTCTGCAGGTAGGCGCGCTGGATGTCAAGCGGAGTCTGTTGGCTTCCGTACTCGTCCTGCAGCTTCTTGTACTGGGCGTCCGTCAGGCTCGATACGGTGATGAGCTTCTCGGGGTCCTTGCCCAGCACGAAGGCGCTGGCGTCCATGGTCTCGATGCCAGAGGACACCGCCCTCCCCAGACCGCTCACGAGTCCCGAAAGGAAGAGCACCATGAACATCATCAGAATCACGATGATCTCTACCAGGAGGTACTTCTTCCAGTTGTATGTTAGTTCCTTCCATGCAAGTCTCACTGCATGCCTCGTTCCAATCGACTACGCCGTGCTTGATGCATAGCGAACAATTAAGTAGCGCGCGATAATAACAGCGCTTGCGCACCCGATGCGACCGTCACGACCGAAGGCGGTCCTTCTCCCCATGAAAAGGACATTGGAAGTATGCTGTTGTCTGGCAACGCATGGAGGTAGATTGCGAGGTAGCGGATGTCGCTGGTGCCGTCAGTCATCGTGGACGTGCCCTTTCGCGAGGAGGGCGGCCTCGTGGAGGAGGCGCTCGACGGAGTAGATTCCCAAATTGATGACCGGGAGCTCACTCCCGAAGGCCGCGAGCTGCTCAAGACGTACCCCACGGTCTACATCATCAGGCGTCAGGTGCGACACCAGACGAAGCACGAGGTCCGTGAGGAGTACCTCCTGTACGTTGGCGAGACCAACTCCATCGCGCGGAGGACCAGGGAGCATTATTCGGACGAGAAGACCTATCGCTCGGAGGCGGCGCGCAACGCCTGGCGCCAGCTTAACGAGGGCGACTCGAGGATGCTGGTCATCGGGCAAGACCACTTCAACAAGTCGCTTACGCTCGACCTCGAGAACACCTTCCTGAGCTACCTGCTTGCCTCGGGCGCGGAGCACGTCACGCTGGTCAACGGGCGCGGTAACCCGCAGGATGACTATTACACCAAGGCCGACCTGCCCGCGATCACCTCCGGCGTGTGGCGGCGACTCAACAGGTACCGGCCGCAGCTCTTTCTTGCGGAGGCGGCCATCAGGGACTCCGCCATCTTCAAGGCGTCACCGTTTCACGCCCTGGGACCGGAGCAGCTTGTGGTGGAGGGCAAGATAATCGCGCGCCTCGGGCAGACGCTGGAAGAAGTGCGGCCCACCGGGGATGCTGCCGCGCGCGATAATGGCGAGCCTGCGGTGCGGAAGGGCGAGCTCATGATCGTGGAGGGGCTGGCTGGCACCGGCAAGACCGTTCTCCTGAGCCACCTGTTCTTGCGAATCATGAACGAGCTGGGTTCTGATGGCCATCCCATCAGCGCGTGCCTGATTGTCAACCATGACGAGCAGCTTACCGTCTACAACCAGATCATGGTGCGGCTCGGCCTTCAGAACAAACCTGGCAAGATCGTCTTCAAGCCGGCAGCGTTCATAAACGCCCACAGCAAGGACGGGTACGGGAAGGGCCTCGACAGGCAGGACCATCCCGCGGACCCCGTGGACGTGGCGCTGATAGACGAGGCGCACCTGCTGCTCAACCAGGGCAGCCAGGCGTACCGCGGCTCGCGCAACATGCTGGTGGACATCATGCGTAGGGCCCGCGTGGTCATAGCGGTGTACGACCTAGAGCAGGTGCTTCGCAAGTCCCAGGAGCTCGTCCCAGCCATGCGCGCGGCGCTGTTTCCCAGTGGTCGCTTTGCCGATGGCTTGGCTGAGTGCCCGCGCAGGGATGCCCGTCTGTGCGGCTTCGACCTCCACGTGACAAACTTGCTGCTGAGACAGCAGTTCAGGATCGACGCCTGCGACGAGGTGGTCCGGTGGATCGACGACTTCGCAAACGGTCGAGGCATCGGGCGCATCCCCACGGACCCGCCGCGCGAGGGGCATGCCCCCTACCAGATAAAGGTGTTCGCATCCCCCTTTGAGCTAAAGTCCGCCATACAAGAGAAGGCGCTCACGTTTGACGAGGCAAGCGGCAAGATCGTGGACGCCGAGTCCCACGGGCTCTCGCGCATGCTGGCCACGTACGACTGGCCGTTCTCGAGCAAGAGAAAGCCGAAGTCCGGGGCGTGGGAGGTCCAGATCTTCCGAGAGCACAGCGAGTGGGTTGCCTTTGGGGAGGACGACGGGTCGCTCCCACACGAGGTCGAGGTTGCCGTTGCCTCCGGCGGGGCCGGCGACTACTTCCATATGCCTTGGAACTACCAGACGGAGCCCCACGACGCTCGGGAGGCGGCGGGCGAGAAGGGCAAGGCTTGGGCGGAGCAGCCCCACACGCTTAACGAGTGCGGCTCCATCTACACCATCCAGGGCTTCGACCTCAACTTTGCAGGCGTGATCATTGGGCCCTCGGTCTGCTGGCGCGACGGACACCTGGAGTTCGATTCCTCCAAGAGCCGCAACTACCAGGCCATCGACGGTAGCGACGCGCCCAAGGAGAACCTGCGGCACGAGCTCAACGTCCTTCTCAAGCGCGGCGTGCACGGCCTCTACCTCTTTGCGGTCGACCGCCAGCTCGAGGAGCACCTGCTCGGGATGCAGGAGGCGTGAGGCCATTTCGGCCTGCCGAAATGGCGCCGTGGCCGCGGCGGTCGTAGTGGGAGAGCGACGCGGGCGCGACAAGAGGTGGTTTTCGTGCGAGCCTGTCGATGACGGGCGCGTTGGGAAAGATATATGTACCTGACAGACTCCCAAAATTTTTGTTGCAAATATAATATAACCGCGATAATATAACGAAGGATTGATGAATGGGGGGGAGAAGAACCAACGTACGTGCCCCCAACGTAAACCGTGACCTGGACCCCGCATTCCGCACACCAAGATTGATTGTCAAGTAAAACCTGGCGGCGAGCCCTAGTAGAGAGGGCTTGTCAATGCACAAAGGAATGTTCACCGAAGAAGAACTCAGGTATCTGCGCTCGCTCGATGCCGTGGAGCGAGCCGAGCCGCCGAGGATCACCTATTCCAAGGAATTCGAGCGCGAATTCATGCGTCGCCACCATGAGGGAGAGAGGCCAAGGGCCATATTCGAGTCTGCCGGCCTTAAGGCCGAGCTGATCGGCTACAAGCGCATCGAGCGCGCTTGTGCGCACTGGCGCGAGGCCGAGACGAAAGACGCGCCATGCTTGACCGATGACAAGAATCCGACCCGTGACGACATACGTGCCCGGGAGCGCAGGCGTGCATCCGAGAGATGTGCTGCCATCAGGGCGTCCAGGGACAGGAGGGTCGCCGAGATGGAGGGGAGGTTGGCAAAGCGGAGGCGGCGGGCCAAGACGCGCGAGGAAAAGCTCATCGCCTCGCAGGCGGCAGAGATCGCCGCGCTGAAGGCGCAGGTGAAGGCTTTAAAAGCACTTGGCGCGCTGGCGAGGAGGACCCAGCGCGCACCACAGGCGACCGAGAAGTCGGAGAGGTTCGAGGTGATCTTCCGGCTCAGGACCGATGATCCCGCATTCAACGTGAGCGCGGCCTGCGAGGCGCTCGAGGTCTCCAGACGCGGCTATTGCGACTGGATGGCCGCCGCGCCCGGCCGCGCCGCACGCGAGAAGGCCGACCTCGAAGCGAAAGGGCAGGCCGAGGCCGCATATGGCTGTCGTGGCCTCAAGAAGGGAGGCCGTCAGGTCGTCGACTGCCTCCGCCGCAAACAGGGCGTCGTAATGAGCCGCAAGAAGGCGCAGCGCATTGCCCGCAAGTACGACCTCGCGCCCAAGCGCAAGAGGAAGAATCCCTACCACCCCATCGGCACAGACGGGCTGCCCAAGGTGGCCGCCAACGTCGTGAACAGGCAATTCCGCCGAGGGCGGCCACTCAAGGTCATCTCGACCGATATAACCTATCTGCCAGGACGCGATGGGTTCAGCTATCTCTCCGGAGTAATCGACTGCGAAACCGACATCGTACTGGCCCACGTGACCTCGAACTCCATGGAGGAGCAGCTCGTGCTCGATACCTATGACCAGCTGAAGGAAATCGAGCTGCCAGACGGCATCTGGGCGTGCAGTGACCAGGGCGTCCACTATACCGCCCGTGCCCACCGGGACAAGCTCGGGGAGCTTGGGATAAGCCAGTCAATGTCGAGAAAGGCATGCTGCCGGGACAATGCGCCGATCGAGTCGTTCTGGGGAAGGATGAAGGAGCAAATTGGAGATACGAGCCAGATGTCGCATGAAGAAATCGTCACTCTCGTCGACGATTATATCGACCACTACAACAACGAGAGGGGCCAGGCCCGCTTAGACTGGCTCACCCCCATGGAATACGCTGCCAAGCTCGTCGCCTAAGGGTTGTGCGGAATCAAGGGTCCACTTCAATTCGGCGGGACTTACGGCTTGGGCGGCGTATCGCCGTGCTACGTTTGCCGGGGTGAAGGGACACCTGCTTCCGATGCACTGACGGTTTTTGGCAATCCGGGTGCAGGTTGGATAGGTTTCGCCCATCGATACCCCGAGGTGCTCCTTGGTGAACTGTACGGCCTCGAGTATGGCCAGGTACGAATCTCGCTTGCAACAGCGTGGTCCGCCCACTTCGCCTATTTTCGCGAGTGCCCTTGAGGTCATGGTGTTGGCAAGACCAAACGCCTCGCTCTCAAGCGGAGTGGATTTGGTAACTATCGACACGAATATTCCCGCACTGATGGCGGCCCCGCAACTACCCCACATCCCACATATTCCTCCGGGTACCTGCCTACCTCGAAGCAGCATCGTGTCTAGCGCGTCGGACAGGTCAATATTTCCCCCGGCGTTGCGATAGGCAGTGAGCAATGCGGCTCCCACGATGGTGTGATGCTCCGGACCATGCATGTGGCAGAAGGGTTGGCTCATCAGCTCCTCGAGAACCTCCAACGGATCTTGAGAGGTATTTGAGAGGCATACGCCGACGATGGCGTCCATCCCCCTCGTGTGGCACTCGTCGCACACGAAATGCCCGTTAACGCAGCGCGCATTGGTCTGAAAGTCACGATGACAGATCTGACATTCCATGGTCCGCGGCTTCTCGAAGTACGCAGGGGGGCGGCAGATGAGGCATTCGTCGGTTTTGAGGGCGGCACGTATGTCAGACTCCCTTTTTAGCTTTGTTCCGTTCGGACATCTCCCGTCTGCGAGAATTGCTTTCGTGCGTTGATGGCGGCTCCTAACGCGCCTGCATATCTGGCCTCGGGGCAAGTCGTAACCCTCGACCCAAGGTGCTGAGAAAGCCGGCCCACGATGTAGTCGTTCTCACAGAGCCCGCCCGTTAGGAAGTACGGTGCTCCCGCTCCCTGCTGAGCAAGCGAACACACCCTGTTGACGACGGACTCGATAACGCCATTCGCGATGTTTTCCCGGGGCTCGTTGCGACCCACGAGTGAAATAACCTCTGATTCCGCAAAGACCGTGCACATGCTCGAGATCTTCGTCTCCTTGCCCCTGGACGCCAGCTCGGAGAGCTCGTCTTGCGTAATGCCAAGCCGGTCAGACATCACCTCGAGGAAACGCCCCGTTCCGGCAGCGCACTTGTCGTTCATGAGAAACTTTACGACGCGACCATTCTCGAGGACGATGACCTTGGTGTCTTGTCCTCCGACGTCGATTACGGTTCCCTTGTCCTGGAAAAGGCTTGCGGCGCCCAGTCCGTGGCAGGTGATTTCGGTCACCGTCTTGTCTGCGTAGGGAACGGCAACGCGTCCATAACCCGTCGCTACGACATACGTGTCCTCGTTCTCCACGTCATAGCCGTAATCAAGGAGCTTCTCCCCGACCTTGTTGGCGGTCTCGACACTGCTGAAGCCAGTCGGCAGGAGGAGTGAACGCTCGATTTCGCGATCGTGGCCGATGACGACGACCTTAGTAGCGGTAGACCCAATGTCGATGCCGATAAAGTGAGCCATTTTAATACCATTTCATGAGGGTAGGGCAGTGCCGCCCGCGAAGGTACGGGTACGGTAACCACGATTAATGAACGAGATTACATTTTATACGTGTGGAGAAGAGCTTGAAGTGAGGACGCTTGATAGAAGGCAGATTTATAGGGCGAGCGATTCCGTCGGTCCATAAACGGCCAGTTAATTGGCGTGAATGTGCTCCATTTGCTCCGGCCTGATTATGACCGGGCGGAAACGGCGGCAAGTGGAGACGGCTAAGTCGTTAAGCAGGTCGTTTCAAATCCACGGCGACCCCACGTTCGCGGGTCCGTTGACGGGAGTCCAGTTGGGACTCGCCTGCCATCACGTCGTGGAGCCCAACGTCAAGGAGTGGTTCGACCTCTCCGTTTATGACGAGCCGGTCTCCATGCTGGAGATGGTCCTGGACGCCGACTTCGTCTCCGCGCACAAGTCCGAGCTCGAGGCCAACGAGGTGATCGGCGAGGGTGTCATGTCACGCGTCAAGGACGGCGTGAGTACCGAGAAGGTCGGCTCCCTCATCGAGGACGAGGGCGCACTCGGCCTTTACCTCGACGGCAAGCTGGTTTTCTGCCGCAAGCGCTCGCACGAGATAGGCAACAACCTCTCCGCCGAGCACATGCTCGAGAACCTCGCCTCGAAGGCGACCGAGGCCAAGGCTCGCGAGCTGCTGAAGGGTGCGGGTTACATAGGGTAGCACTCTGTAAGAAAGGTGTACCATCAGGCGGAAGACGCTTCGTGGAGGTGTCTTCCGCTTTGTTGAGTGGTATTACTAATCGCGATATATTTATCGTATGCAACATGATGGAAGGGGGCGCCAGACGTGAGCGCAAAGAAGGTTGAACTTACGAAGATGACAAAGGCTGCTGGTTGAGCAGCCAAGCTGGCACCTGGTGCCCTCGCGCAAGTTTTGCGCGACTTGCCTAACAAGAAGGACCCGCGCATGCTCATCGGCTATGACACGTCCGATGACGCGTGCGTCTACAAGGTCTCCGACGACCTGGTGATCATCAACACCGTCGACTTCTTCCCGCCGATGGTCGATGACCCCTACACGTTTGGCCAGATTGCCGCAGCGAACGCCCTGAGCGACGTCTGGGCCATGGGCGGTACGCCGACCATGGCCATGAACCTGCTCTGCTTCCCGAACTGCCTGGACGTCGAAGTTGCGGGAGAGATACTCGCGGGCGGCGCGAACAAGGCGCTCGAGGCGGGCTGCACCATCGCGGGCGGTCACACCATCACGGATGACGAGCCCAAGTATGGCATGTGCGTTACGGGCTTTGCCAGGCCCGAGGACATCCTGGCGAACGCCGCGGGCAAGGTGGGCGATCTTCTCGTCCTCACGAAGGAGATCGGTACCGGTGCCCTGAACACCGCCATCAAGGCGGACGTGGTGAGCGACCCTGCCGTGGAGAAGCGCGTGATCAGGAACATGGCCACGCTCAACAAGGGTGCCGCCGAGGCGGCGCGCGGGCTCGAGCTGCACGCGTGCACCGACGTCACGGGCTTCGGACTCGCGGGACACCTGTGCGAGATGGCGGAGGGCGCGAGGCTTACGGCGCGCCTTGACACGTCTCGCGTTCCCGTGCTGCCGCATGCGCTCGAGATGTGCAGCATGGGCATCCAGCCCGGCGGGACCGCCCGCAACAGGCAGTACTTCCAGGGGAGGGTCGTCTGGCCGGGCGGCATGTCCAACGGTATGCGCGACCTCATGTTTGACCCGCAGACGTCGGGCGGGCTGCTGTACGCGCTGCCCGAGAAGGACGCGAACCTCCTGGTCGACCGCCTGGCCATGCAGGGAATCCGCGGCGCTATCGTGGGCGAGTTGACGTCGTTCGACGGCGCCAGCGTGCGCCTGAGCTAGGCGAGGGTCGAGGCCATGCGCATTCTGAACGTTACGGCCCAGAAGCCCGATGCCACGGGCAGCGGCGTCTACCTTGCCGAGATGGTACGAAGCGAGGTGGCGCTTGGCCACGAGGCGGCGGTCGTGTGCGGCCTTGCCGCGGACGACGAGGTGAGGAGCCTGCCTGGCGAGGCACACGTGTTCGCGGTGCGCTTCGACACACCGGGGCTGCCGTTTCACGTGTGCGGCATGTCGGACACGATGCCGTATGCCGCGACGCGCTACCGGAATCTGACCCCGGACATGCTCGCGGCCTTCGAGGGCGGCTTTTCTCGCGTGATACGCGAGGCGGTGGAGGAGTTCGACCCAGACCTCGTGATCTGCCACCACCTGTACGTGGTGACCGCGCTCGTGCGCGAGCTGGTGGACGACCGTCCCGTGGTCGCCATCTGCCATTCCACCTGCCTGCGCCAGCTTGCGCAGCACGGGCTTGAGCGCGAGCGCATCGCGCGGGCGGTGCGGAGGCTGGACTGCGTGTACGCTCTGCACGGCGCCCAGCGCGAGCAGATCGTGGAGCAGCTGGGCGTGACGCCGGAACGCGTGAGGGTGCTGGGCACCGGCTACAACGCCCGCGTGTTCCACGCGGACGCGGACGCCCCCAGAAAGCCCGGCAGGATCGTGTACGCCGGGAAGATCTGGAGGAAGAAGGGCGTCGAGTCGCTGCTGAGGGCGTATGCGGCCATGGACGGCCGCGGCCTTGACCTGCGCCTTGCCGGGGGCAGGGGAGACGACGCCGAGTTCGGGGCAATACGGCGCCTTGTGGACGAGTGCCCGTGGCACGTCGAGCTGCTGGGGAGGCTGAGCCAGGCGGACCTGGCGGTGGAGTACCGCCGGGCGGAGCTGTTCGTGCTACCCTCGTTCTACGAGGGACTGCCTCTGGTGGTGATCGAGGCGCTCGCGTCGGGGTGCAAGGCGGTCGTGACAGACCTCCCGGGCATCAGGCCGTGGGTGCAGAGCAACGTGCCGGATGCTCCCGTGTGGTGGGTGAGGCCGCCGCGCATACGGAACACGGACGAGCCGTGCGAGGACGACCTGCCTGCTTTCGAGGGACGCCTTGCGGCGGCGATGCGCGAGGTGTTGGCGTCAGATTGTTGCGGATGCGACGTTTCAGCCCTTTCGTGGGACGCCCTGACCGCTCGCCTATTATTAGATTATCCTATTGACAAGTAAGGTAATCGCGATGATATAAATGTCAAGAGGTTGAGTGCGTACCCTCTCTTTGGGAGTAGAAGGGTGACTGGTGCGCCCTCTGGTCTTCAAAACCAGTATGAGCAGGAGGCTGCTCGGGTGGGTTCGATTCCCACCTGCTCCCGCCAGCGTCGAAGGGCGCCCGGTCAGAGCGACCGGGCGCTTTTTTGATAGGAGGAGCCGTGGCGGACAGGGAGCTGCTTCGCAGGATTCCCAAGATTGACGTGCTGCTTGCCCAGGACGCGCTTGCGCGCCTGTGCGACACCATGCCCTACGAGCAGGTTCGCTCGTTTGCGAGATCTTGGGTTGACGACCTGAGGGCGGACGTCCTCGCGGGTAGGGCACAGTCCGTGCCGGACGCGGCCCAGGCGGCGGAAGACGTTGCGTCCCGGCTGTCGCGCCGCGGCCGCTTCCACCTGAAGCGCGTCGTGAACGCCACGGGCATCGTGCTGCACACGAACCTAGGACGCGCGCCGCTAGGTGAGGCGGTGTCCAATCACGTGGCGCAGGTGGCGCGCGGCTACTGCAACCTCGAGTACAACCTCGAGCAGGGCCGGCGCGGAAGTCGCTACGCGCACGTGGAGGAGCTTATCTGCGAGCTCACGGGCGCGGAGGCCGCGTGCGTCGTCAACAACAACGCCGGAGCCGTCTTCCTGGTACTGGACACACTGTGCAAGGGGGAGGCCGTCGCGATATCGCGCGGCGAGCTCGTGGAGATCGGCGGCTCGTTCAGGGTGCCGGACATCATGGCGCGCAGCGGCGCCCGCCTTATCGAGGTGGGCACGACGAACAAGACCCACGTGCGCGACTACGAGGACGCGATCCGCGACGGCGGGGCGACGACGCTCCTGAAGGTCCACACCAGCAACTTCGTGATGCGTGGCTTCACGGAGTCCGTCTCGGTGCCGGAGCTTGCGCGCATCGCGGCGGCGCAGGACCCGCGTCCCCTGGTGATCTACGACGCCGGAGCGGCTCTTCTCGTCCCGCCCGTCAGCGTGGGCATACCGTCCGCGCTCTCGGTGCGCGCTGCTCTCGAGGAGGGGGCCGACGTCGTGAGCTTCTCTGGCGACAAGCTGGTGGGTTCCGCACAGGCGGGCATCATCGTGGGCAGGAGGGACCTGGTCGAGAAGATCAAGCGCAACCAGCTGTGCCGCATGCTCAGGGTCGACAAGCTCTCGCTCGCGGCCCTGGAGATGACGTTCCAGACCTGTCTGAACCCCGCGCGCGCAATCGAGGAGGTCCCGACGCTGCACATGCTCTCGCTTGGGCGCCCGGAGTGCCGCGAGCGCGTCGTGCGCGTGCGCGCGTGCCTGGAGGAGGAGTTTCCCGCGGAGTGGTTCGACGTGGTCGAGGTAAAGGACGAGGCGGGCGGCGGCTCGCTCCCGGGCGTGGAGCTTCCGGGCGCGGCGCTGTCGCTTCGCGTCGACGGCCTTTCGGCCGACGAGCTTGAGCGCGGGCTCAGGGCGCAGACGGTCCCCGTCATAACGCGCGTGCGCGACGACGCGGTCCTTCTGTCCGGACGCACGCTGCAAGACGGCGACGAAAAGCTCGTGCGCACGGCGCTCGGCGCCGTGGTGCGCGCCCGCACCGGGCGGGGAGGCGCGGCATGAAGCACGTCGTGATAGGGACGGCGGGCCACGTCGACCACGGCAAGACGTGGCTCACGCGCGCGCTGACCGGCACGAACACCGACCGCCTCAAGGAGGAGCGCGAGCGCGGCATCACGGTCGACATAGGCTTTGCGCAGCTGACGCTACCAAACGGCCAGAGGGCGTCCATCATCGACGTCCCGGGCCACGAGGCGCTCGTGAAGAACATGATCGCTGGCGCCACGGGCATAGACGTGGTCCTTCTCGTCGTGGCGTCTGACGAGGGTTTCATGCCCCAGACGCAGGAGCACCTGGACATCCTGGGCCTCCTGGGCGTGGAGCGCGGCATCATCGTGATGACGAAGTGCGACGCGGTCGAGGCGGACTGGGCAGACATGGTCGAGGCGGACATCCTGGATCACGTCGAGGGCACCTTCCTGCAGGACGCGCCCGTCGTGAGGGTTTCGGCCGTCACGGGGGAGGGCATCGACCTGCTGAAGCGGCGCATCACGGACCTGGTGGAGCAGGTACGGCCCCGAAACGAGGACAGGGCCTGCAGGCTGCCCGTGGACCGATCGTTCACGATCAAGGGGTTTGGCACCGTCGTCACGGGCACGCTCGTGGACGGCACGGTGCACGTGGGCGACGAGGTGGAGGTCTACCCGCAGCGCAAGCTCACGCACATACGCTCGCTCCAGAACCACAACGAGGCGGCCGAGAGCATGTCGGCCGGCATGCGCGTTGCCGCAAACCTCCAGGGCGTGGAGCGCAAGGAGGTGAGCCGCGGGTGCATCGTGGCGAAGCCCGGCACGCTGCAGCAGGCGGACAGGCTCCTCGCGCACGTGGTGGTCTCCGGCGACTCGCCGTTTGACGTGCGAAACTCCTCGCGCGTCCACTTCTACACGGGCACGGAGGAGCTGCTGTGCCGCGTGCGCCTGCTTGACGCTGACGCGCTGCTGCCCGGCGAGGACGGCTTCGCGCAGCTCGTGTTCGACCGCCCCGTCACCGCGCGCAACCACGACAGGTTCATCATCAGGTTCTTCTCGCCCGTCGTTACCATCGGCGGCGGGACGATCTTGGACATCGCCCCCGGCAGGGCGCGGCGCAACAGCGAGCCCGTGCTCCGGCGGCTGCGTGCGCTTAACGGTAGCCGAGAAGAGCGCCTGCTCCAGCGGGTGCGCGATGCGGGGGTGCGCTGCGCAACGGCGCCGGAGCTCGAGATTGCCGAGAACCTCTCGCCGAAGGAGTGCGCGACGTCGCTTTCCACCCTGTGCGAGCAGGGGCTCGTGCAGGCGGTGGGCGACGCGTACGTGGCGGCGGACGCGCTTGAGCGCCTTAAGGACGATGCCCGCGCGGCACTGGCGGAATACCACGAGCGGCACGCGCTCGAGCGCGGCATGGGGCTGGGAGCCCTGAGGACGAGGCTCTTCTCGGCTTGTCCCGGGCGCGCGGACGCGCTCGTGCGGCTGCTCGAGGCCAGCGGGTGCCTTGTGGTGGACGGTCGTCTCGCGCGGCTTCCCGAGTTCGAGGCGACGCTCACGCCCGAGCAGCTGCGCCTGCACGACTCCGTGGTCGCGGCCGTGGAGGCCGCGGGCTTCGAGCCGCTCGAGACCGACGAGCTCGTGGCACGCGTCGGCGGCGGGGAGCGCGCGCTTGCCCCCGTGCTCGACAGGATGCGCGCCGACGGCGAGCTCGTGTCGCTCACGCCCACCACGACGGCCTCCGCCAAGGTGTGGAGGCGCGGGCTCGACACGTTCATGCAGATGGCGGCCTCGGGCGACCCGGTCACCATCGCGCAGTTCAGGGACAGGATCGGGGTCTCCCGCAAGTTCGCGGGGCTCTTCCTGGACTCGTACGACCGCGCCGGGTACACGCGCCTGGTGGGAGACGCCCGCGTCGTGCTCAGGCGTCCGGAGGATTAGGCGTCGCGCGCGGCCGCATGGGTATTAGTATTGGTTGGTCTGCATGTAAGTCGCCGACGCCAGGGGGTGCGTCGGCCTAACGAGAGGAGCGTTTGTCATGAGCGAGGAAGTCGTGAGGGTCGATGCGCGCGGCAAGGCCTGCCCGCTGCCCGTGGTCATGACCATCAAGGCGCTGGAGGAGCTTGGCGGGGCCGGAACGGTCGTGACGACGGTCGACAACGAGACCGCGGTCTCGAACCTCAAGAACATGGCCGCCGAGAAGGGCGCGTCCGTCGAGGTCGCGGCCCACGACGACGTGTACGACCTCACCTTTGTGGTGGGGGAGGACGGGCTGAAGGGCTCTGCCTCCGATGCGGTCGCCTCGTGCGGCGTCGCCCCCGTGCGCAACGTCGTGGTGCAGATCACCTCCGACAAGATGGGCGAGGGCGACGAGCAGCTCGGCCGCCAGCTGATGAAGGCGTACGTGTTCGCGCTCACGCAGCTCGAGGAGCTGCTCCAGACCATCCTGTTCTACAACGGCGGCGCAAAGCTGACGTGCGAGGGCTCGCCCTGCCTCGAGGACCTCGAGGGTCTGCAGGAGGCCGGCGTCAAGATCATGACCTGCGGCACCTGCCTGAACCACTACGGCATCGCGGACACCCTGAAGGTCGGCGAGGTCACGAACATGTACTCGATCGCGGAGACGCTCAACAACGCCTCCCTCGTCGTGCGTCCGTAGGTCCCGCATGCCTCTGAGGAAGAAGCCCGCGTGCGTCATAGCATTCTCGTCCACCTCCGCGGCCATGGCCGCGGAGGCGTGCTTTCAGGAGCGTGGCCTTCCGGGACGCATCATCCCCCTTCCCAGGGAGATCTCGGAGGGCTGCGGCCTGTCGTGGAAGGCGGACCCGGAGGACGAGGAGACGCTCACGAAGGCCCTTGACGCCGCGGGAATCGCATACGACAGGACGTACCTCGTCACGATATAGGTGCGCCCGGAACAGGATTGGCTGGGTCGCAACATGATCTACCTAGACAACGCCGCCACGAGCATGATGCGCCCGCCCGAGGTCGTGGACGCCGTGGCACGCGCCCTCACGTCCATGGGCAACGCCTCGCGCGGCGCCCACGCAGAGTCCCTTGCGGCCTCGCGCACGGACTTCGTCTGCCGCAGGCAGCTCGCGAGCATGTTCGGCGTGTCGGACCCGCAGCGCGTGTGCTTTGCCGCGAACTCGACCGAGGCGCTCAACATCGCCCTCATGGGGCTTGCCAACCCCGGTGACCACGTCATCTCGACGGATTTGGAGCACAACTCCGTGCTGAGGCCGCTGTACCGCCTGCAGGCGGAGCGTGACGTCGATGTCGACTTCGTTCCCGCGAACGGGGAGGGTACGCTCGACTACGACGCCTTCGCTCGTCTCGTAAGGAGAAACACGCGCCTCGTCGTCGTGAACCATGCCTCGAACGTCACGGGCAACCTCGTGGACATCGAGCGCGTCGGGAGGTTCTGCCGCGAGAAGGGCCTGGTGCTTGTCGTCGACGCGTCCCAGACCGCCGGCACCGTGCCCATAGACATGGAGTCTTCGGGCATAGGCGTCCTGTGCTTCACGGGCCACAAGGGGCTCATGGGGCCGCAGGGCACGGGCGGGCTGTGCGTCGCTAAGGGTGTCGAGATCCGTCCGTGGAAGGTCGGCGGCACGGGCGTCCTCTCGTACCTGCGCACGCAGCCCGAGGCATATCCGACGCGCCTGGAGGCAGGCACCCTGAACTCGCACGGCATCGCCGGGCTCTCGGCGGCGCTCGACTTCATCGAGCGCACGGGAATGGACGCTATCGCGGCTCACGAGCGCGACCTGATGCTCAGGTTCCTCGAGCGGGTGCGCGACGTCGAAGGCGTGACCCTGTACGGGGACATCGTGCGGGACCCGGTGCCGCAGCGGGCGGCCATCGTGGCGCTCAACGTGAGGGACTACGACTCCGCGGCGGTCTCGGACGAGCTCGCGACCACCTACGACATCGCGACGCGTCCCGGCGCCCACTGCGCCCCGCGCATGCACGAGGCGCTGGGCACGAGGGAGCAGGGCGTCGTGCGCTTCAGCTTCGGGTGGTTCAACACGGAGGAAGACGTGGACAGGGCCGCGGACGCCATCCAAGAGATTGCGAGCTAGAAAGCCAGAAAAGGAGCCCCGCGGCACCAGTGCGTCGCGGGGCTCCTGCTCTTCTCGGCGATATTTTCGCTACCTATCCGTGCTGCGATGCATCAGGAACCTGATCCCCCTCATGAACTCTTCCCTCAGCGTGGCACGGTCCTTCTCGTCCTCAAGCGACTCCGCCCGCTCCAGGCAGGCGCGGAAGTAGCTTAGGGTGATGTCGTTCAAGAGGGACGTCTCGTCCTGCGAGTAGCCAAGCTTCTGGGCATAGGGCTCCAGGACGCTCATGTTGCGGGATGCCAGGTCGCCGGAGAGGACCATCTTCAGGACGCTTCCGCTGATGTTGTTCAGCTGCCTGGGGTAGATGGAGTAGTACTCCTTCACGAGCTCGTCGAGCCGTGAGGTGTCCCCTTCGAAGAAGAGTCGTTCGAAGACGCGGGGGTGCCTGAACGTGTGGCGGCAGAACACCTCCCACGTGCGGTAGTACGTGGACTCCTCGTCCTCTTCCTCGTCGACCTTGAGCACGAGGTCCTTGCAGTAGTCTTCCAGGTAGCTGACGGCGGCGAGGGTCAGGAGCTCGTCCAGGTCCGTAAAGTACAGGTAGAGCATCGCGCTGCTGCAGCCGACCTTGTTTGCGACCTTCCTGATCGAGACCGCGTCGATCCCGGACTCGTCCATGAGTTCCCTTGTCGCGTTAATGAACGATGCGACGATCGCCGCGCGCTCCTCCTCTGTGTACTTCGCCCTTCCCAAGGCGCCTCCTCCATCTGACGCAGTCGAGGTACGTCTGTCTGCGAATCGTTTATGCCCATTTAAAAATATAATAGTTGGGATGTTGAGAGCTACTATACCAAGAACTGAACTCCGTTTGGCGTAGGAATTATTGACTGAACGCGATAACACTTTAATAATCTAATCGCGATAGAAATTTTCAATGAGCTTATCGCACTCATCTCGGCTGGGCGCGCAGACCGAGGATCAGACAGGTTGAGAGACAAGGTGGGAACAAGTGAAAAACAAACCTAACGCGGTATTCATCACTGCCGCTGCTCTCGTGTTTCTGACGGCACTCGCCGGCATGGCCAACCCCAAGGCGTTCGCCGCGGTGTTCAACGCCGCGTTCCACGGCATCACGTCCGGCTTCGGGTGGCTGTATCCCGTCACCATGACGGCCTTCGTGGTGTTTGCCATCTGGATCGGCTTCTTCAGCAAGTTCAGGAACATGCGCCTCGGTCCCGACGACTCGAAGCCCGACTACAGCAACAAGAGCTGGTTCGCCATGCTCTTCTCCGCTGGCATGGGCGTCGGCCTCGTGTTCTGGTGCGTGGCGGAGCCCCTGAACTTCTTTGCCGAGCCCATCGGCGGCATCAAGGCCGGAACGGGCGCTGCGAAGCAGTTCGCCTTCACCAAGGTGTTCCTGCACTGGGGCCTGCACCCGTGGGCGTGCTACACCGTCATCGCCCTCGCCATCGCCTACATGCAGTTCCGTCGTAACAAGCCGCTCCTCATCAGCTCGCTGTTCATCCCGCTGGTGGGCGAGAAGCGCACGAAGGGCGCCCTCGGCAAGGTCGTCGACGTCCTTGCCCTGCTCGCGGCCGCCGGTGGCGTCTGCACCACGCTCGGCCTCGGCGTACTCCAGATCAACTCGGGCATGAAGTTCCTGTTCGGCATCCCCACGACCACAACGGTCGTCGTCGCTACCGTCCTGGTGCTCACCGTCATCTACGTCGCCACCGCGTGCGCCGGCGTCGAGAAGGGCATGTCCAAGATCTCGAACGCCAACATCTACATCGCGGCCGCCTTGGCCGTGCTGTTCCTGATCGTCGGACCTACGGTCGGCATCCTGAAGGACCTCTTCGAGGGCATCGGGTCCTACCTCCAGAACTTCATCTCCAACAGCTTCGCCATGGGCGCGTTTGGCGACTCCGAGTGGTACGGGTCCTGGACCATCTACTACTGGGCCTGGTGGATCGCGTGGTCGCCGTTCACGGGCGCGTTCATCGCGCGCATCTCGCGCGGCCGCACCGTGAGGGAGTTCGTCGCGGGCGTGCTCTTCCTGCCCGCGATCGCCTCCATGGTCTGGTTTGCGATCTTCGGCACCATGGGCATGGACCTTGGCCTCGACTTCGCGCGCCAGGCCATCGGTTCCGCCTCGACGGCGCTGTTCATGATGCTGGTGCACTATCCGCTCGGCAGAATCGCCGCGTTCGTGTTCCTCGCGCTGTGCGTCACGTTCTTCTGGGCAAGCGCCACGGGCGCCTGCACCTCGCTCGGCATGTACTCCGAGGGCGGAACGCTGAACCCGTCCAACAGGACCAAGTTCGTCTGGGGCGTCCTTCTCGCGTTCCTCGCGCTCTCGCTCATGCTCTCCAGCTCGGACGGCCTCACGATGCTCAAGACCCTCTCCATCGTGGTCGGCTTCCCGTTTGCGTTCATAGGCATCGCGACCATGGTCTCGATGGTGAAGGCGCTTCGCGAGGAAAGCCCCGAGAAGATCGAGGCGGCCTATCGCGAGTCTGCCTCTGACGAGGCGGAGCCTGCCGCGGCACGGGAGGGCGCCGAGTCGTAGCGTGGCTCTTCTCGGCCGCGTTCTGCTTGACCGAATGTGACTGCGGGGCGGGGGCCTGGGCCTCCGCCCCTGGGGAATTGGGGGTGCCATGGCGGGGACGGACGCGTCCGGGAGCCGCACGGTATGGACGAGGCAGGTGCCGAGCGTCGCGGACGAGCTCGAGCGCGGCGTCACCTATCGCGCGCGGGCGGAGTACGTGCGCATCAAGAACGACACCATAGCCGACTACTACCTGGGGCTGTACCGCTGGCTTGCCCAGGGCTGCAAAAGGAGGGGACTCCTGCGCGGCGACGCCGAGGACCCCATGCCCATATGGGTCGCGCTGACGCCGGGCACGAGGCTTGGCGCCGTGGAGGGCACGGTGTCGCTCACGCTCGAGGTTCCCGCAGGCGAGCTGACCGTCCTGGACTACGAGAAGTGGGGCTACCGCGTGAACGGCTGGTACCTGCCGCGCGACAGGGAGGACGAGAGGCGCTTCAACGACGAGCTGGCGCGCCTTGGCATTGGCGACGAGTCGTCCCTGGTGCTGGGCGAGAAGGGCAACTTCTACCCGGCGCAGCGTATGGCCATCCTGCGCAGCTGGGACCGGCTGTTCGACGACGGGCCCAACCAGAGCGACGAGCACAACGTGGGCGTCCTGTGGCAGATCAGGCGCGAGTGGGTAAGGGAGATAGAGCGATATGACTGATGGTAGCGCTGCGTGCCCGCACGAGCCGTCCGCCGACGGCGAGCAGACGCTGTCGCTGTGGACGGCGCAGTCGAAGCCGGTGACGGACGTGCTCGCGGCGGG
>OCVV011314679.1_pt1 | contig 20774 bp, 14 predicted proteins | sample 1539721 | NCBI WGS metagenome assembly OCVV01 (sample SAMN02144230, study PRJEB22623) | gut metagenome | biome: sheep rumen | host: Ovis aries | place: New Zealand
CCGCTGACCTGGACATGAGCGCCCGCCAGATTGAACGGATGCTTGCCGACATGAAAGCCAAAGGCATCATCCGGCGGATCGGCGCCAACAAGAACGGCTATTGGGAAATCGTGAATGATTGAGCGTCGCTCCAACACCCCCCGCCTCACGGCGGAAAAGGTCACCGGCCTACCGCTGTTCGGGCAGAGCGATTCTTGTCGAAAAGTCTACGACTGTGTTTTATCGCGCTCTTTTTTGTGATCAACAATACGCCCAATGATTTCTTCTGCACTATGCTTTCTCACCCCATGAGATGAGAAAAAAAACTTTAGAGCCTCCTGATCTTCGGCGTCCATCTCTGTTTTGATGAACTTCACATTGTTTTTACTCATCAAAAAGGACAACTGATTATCGGTCATCTGTTGTAAAGAACGCTTTATTTCCACGACCGATGAATCATCTTTTGTGATGATTATTATGGTCTTACGCTTTGACTCTTCGTTCCTGGACTGCGCCATAAAAAATGGCTTGAAATATTGGCGGTCGTTAATCCCAAGCGAATGACCAAAGATTATCACCTCGTCCGCCGCAGCCAAATCACCAACAATTGGAGGCGGCGAGAAGTGTTTATCAAAAGATTTTTGGAGGAAACAATAATCCCTACTTAGGCTCTCATCTCTTGTCCCTAGTATTATCTTACCATCGTCACAATTACCGTGGACATTGTGCACAATACTTTGATTCTCTGACGAAAATTCCCAGGGGATGGTGGTGTAATTAAATGAATAAATGTTTAGTGAATCCGCTGTTTTATGATTGTTTACCAGCGTATTGAACACATGAAATGGCAAACAGTCGCGACTCGGTTCTTGCTGAAAGATTTCTGATAGGTACTTACACAGTCCATTCTTGATCAATTCTAATGCTTTTTTATCTCGGTCAAGATAGGGCAATTGCAAATCCTCATAATTATGGACATAGAAACCCAAAGGACCTCGAAAAATTATCCCTTTATTAAATAGCGAATTGAAAGCCGGTTCATCTTCATCCCTCATGGGGCCATTATAAACCTGAGACTGTGTGTGATTAAATAGATACTTTGATTCTACATCATCAATAACATCAGGATAATTGGCATTAAGTTGCCTTCGATTATAATAATTGAGAAGTTCGTTCTCCAGGTCGAACCACTTTACGCCATTCAAATGCTCCCCCCACGCTTGCTTTAAGTGAAAAATCAACGGCGCGGGATAGTCCTTCGGGCAAAAGTCAGACTCCCAGAAATCCTTGTATGAGGTTTTCAGGCCGAGATCGAGATCAAATCCATTCCCAAGTATTAGAACGATGTTATGCGGCTGCTCCATACTACAATAATCTTTTTAACCTTTCTATTTCATCGAGATACTTCTGCCTTCTTCTATCCTGAGGAGTGATAATAATGTGCATTCGTTGATGACCATATTTGCGATCAAGGTCCCAGTCAATTTTTCTAACCTTTTGTTCTAATTTCTCTATGCGCCGAAGAATGTATCTCTTACTATTTCTGATAGCAACAACAGCAGATACCACGCCGGCGATTGCGGCAATAACTGAAAATAGAATTATAACGAAATCCATATTATTAGTTTTTCAGCGTGCGGACAAAGATTATTCCGTTGGTTTTTAGCTGACAATCTGTCACGTCAATTATTCTTCTAGTGGAAAAAATAGTGGCGTTTGAGTATCAATTTCAATCGCACTTGTATCGAAAACAAAAAACGGAAAACATTAACTGAAGTTTACAATCCTCCGGAGTGCATAGTCTTCGCGGACTTGGGATAGTTTTTTTCGTATTCTTTTTTATTGTACACCATAAAGAACCACATCCTCCTGCGTGAATGTTTTATGGGATTATTGGTGTAAACAGGAAAATCTTTCCCTTTTTAATACTGGACGCCGACATAGGTAGGCTGCTGGATCAGGGCGCCATCGGCCTACCTGTCGACATCGGCCTAAACATCGGCCTTACTGCCCATTCGACTTATTATCGTCGCTCTTGGGGACATCGTTATCCTTCAACTGCCTGTCACCAGGATAACGCTGTCTGGGCTCTTTTGTGTAATTATATATTGATTTCCTTGACCCATTCCTCAATCTCATCAAGGAAATCAAATGGTATTAGCAGACAAGAATCCTCCAATGGATCGCCCTCTTTTTCTATATCGTATTTGTCCCACCGGGTTATTAAGCCATCAATAATTGAAGTCAGGACTGGTTCACATTCCCTCAGAATCTGCAATTCTTTATCATAATTAAAGAATGTGAAACAAGTGCCAATGGCAGCAAGATACTTTCCGATAAATAAGTCTATACCTTGAGGAGAATACTTGCCTTGTCTATCCTTAATATGTTCAGCAATAGCATTCGCTTCCGGAACTTTTATTATTGGTTCAAGAGCATCTGCAAGAAATTCCTCCTCCTTGTATCCCATAGCAACAAACTTTGGAAACATTTTCCGGTGCTCCATTACGTTCGTTATATGGTCACTAAGGTTTTCAGAGAAAATGGGGATAAGCAGAGGCCGTTCAGAAACCGAGGGCTTAGTTGAGAATAGGATACCTTTAATCTTGAGTTCTGCATGGAGGAGTTCATGAGCAAAAGACGATGGTGAAGCTTTCCCCTTAGGAACATAGATAATTGCGCTATTCCCTTTAGTGAAAAGTCCATAGTATGGCTCTGTGGTTTCTGCCACTGATAAACTCAAGGACTGTCGAACAAACTCATACAAGTCCCTATTCTTTATATCGAGAAGATCCTCGATTCTTATGCTTCGATTCTTTAAAAGTATCATCTGCTGTCTTCTACTGTAAAACTCTTAGTTTGCCGTTTTAATTAAGAATAGACGCCAGCTTCTGTATGTACTTCTTGTCATACTTCTTGATATAGTCCAGTAGCTTCTTCCCCTGGAGAATTTTGATGTCTGCAGCAAGACCTATGACGAAGCGGCCGGCGCCTTCGAGACTGTGAATGGTTGTCCGGAGGAGCCATTTGCCATCTTCCCGCTTCAGATCTTTCTCTGCCAGCGGGAATTCCTCCAGGAGGAGGCTCTTAGCACGTGTGTTCAACTGCAGGACTATCTTCTCGTTGAGGCTTCCAACCATACGGAAGACATCAGGCTTGATGGCCTTATGCTTTGTCTTGAAAGCCCAATCTGCATCCAGTACCTCAACCTCGTGAATCCTGGCCACCTTGAACACCCGGTTGTCTCCGTTGTCAACATCGTAGGCCCAGATATCAATCATGTTGGCCGTGAATTCGATGGGCTCCACCAGACGATCTTTGGCCTCGTTGCTATGGGCGGATTCGTACTGCTTCAGGATTACCTGTTTCTTGCGCTTGATGGCATCGGCAAGAGCCTCCACGTTTGCGGCATTGGCTGTATTGTCAATGTAGTTTGCAATGGAGGTGCTGTCATAGACGCTGGCCAGTTTCCGCTGTAGATCCCGTTTGAGGACATTGTTGTTGTCGATGCCCTCAATCATCTTGGCTGTGATGTAGGCCTCTTCTTCAGTAAAATAGATCAGCCGATTGAAATCGGATAGCCCACGGCCAACTTTTCCCATGGCGTAGACATTACCGTAGAGCTTGTTTACCACGAAACCCGCCTCCCGGATATCGTCGATATACCGGTAGACTGTACGAGGCGTAATGCTCATTTCCTTTGCCACCTGGTCGATAGTTCTACTCACGTTGCCGGTGAGAAGCTTCATCAGGCGAAGCATCTTGACTATTTTGGTCTGGTCCATAGCTTTTAGTCGTCCATTAGTCCGTAGTCCTTCTTGTCTCGAATTAAATCTGGTCTTACGCCAGCGTTCTTGGCAATTGTCTTCCAAAGTTGGCGGGCATCCATCGTCTTTATTTCCTCATACGTAGGAATGGAAAGGCCGTATGCCGTTGCCAAAATGGTATAGTGTACAGGCTCCAATCCACGATTAAGCAGATTGGGGATATTTAATGTGTCCTTATTGATAAGGCGCTTATCGGAGAAGTAATTGTGAGCAATGCGCATGTTGGGGAAAACGGAGCCACCGCCGCAGTAGACGATAGGTCTTCCCATCATAGCCTCAACAAGTCTGGCTGAACTCAGTTCTGTGCCGACGACTTCCTGATTGAAAACGTGAACCACATGATCAATGATGCTATTGAGTTCCTTACGTAGTTCCGTCGTGTAGGCTGCAATCGAGCTGCTGAATTGCCCGATGCTGGTGCGTAACAGCGCCTGGGCGTCTCCCATACTGATGCCCGGGTGCTCTCTCAGGTAATGCTCCAGGACATAATTCAGGCCCTTGTGGAATGATGTCACGGTATGGATAGACGGCATCAGGGACTCATCGATAGTGAAAAATGCGATATCCGTTGTACCTCCACCGATGTCCACCAGCAGATGCATATTACCACGGGAAAGGCGACGGCTATAAGTCAATGACTGCAGGCCGGCGTAAGCCTCGGGAATTATCACAAAACCATAATTCTCTGCCTCGGTTACAACATCACCCTCGGAATACTTGGTCATCTCAATCAGATCCTGATACGGCAGTGTACACATCTCCTCCGGAGCCCCAAAGAGTTCCATCAGATGACGTGCGGCCACCAGGATGCGCTGGCCACGATACTTTATCCATCGGGAGGTGCCATCGTCCAAGCCGGAAGGAACGCCCATTTGAACAGAGACGCTCTCCTCGAAGACCTCGTTGAATCTTTCTTTCACGTAGCGCTTGACGATGAGTAGCAGGTATGTCAGATACCAAATGGACAGCGTGTCGGCCGGGATTTCATCTTTATCCCATTGCATCGTATGGGTGAAGGCTGCCTGCTTGAAATAGCGCAGGATGCGGGGCTCAGTGCTATGCTGCTGCCAGTATTTGTACTCTTCCTCGTATTCGGCGTTGATGGCATCGACCTTCTTTTGCCAGAGGCCCAACTGATAGTTGAGGACACGGCATTTGTTTTCCCATTCTTTATGCCTTTCTCTGATGAACTGGCATTTTTTCGCCCAGGCCTTATGCAGCTGCTTGAAGTTGCCGTTATCCTTCTTCTGGCTTTCCATTGAATTCTTGATGGCCTTCAATGCATTCTGCCAATCGGCACCATCCTCAATCTGGGGTTTTGGCTCTTCGCGCTTGGGTTCAGGAGGTAAAGTAGGGTCAGGCTCTTCCGGGAAGACGATATTCGGGCGTGGAGGAAGTTCCGGCTTTTCCGGCGGTGCAATAGGCTTAGACGCACAGGTATCATAGTCAACGGAGCCTATGCGAATGGTATCGTCTTTATTGATCTGAATCAAGGACGGGAACAGGACATTCTTTGTGCCATCCGCCAAGGTGAACTCGACAAATTCATATATAGTCTCGTTGTTCGGCATGTAACTCATGCAGAGCTTAGACTGATGTGTCCCAAAATCCAATCCCAGAGTTATATCCATACCTTAATCGACGATAGAGATTCGACTTAGAGATATGAGTTTGTGCTCCTTCTCTACGATACCGGCATCCTGGATTGATGCCAGCTTTTCCTCCTTCTCTATAATCATATTCTCGACATTCTTCTTGGCCATTGGAATCAGACGCTTACGCCCTTCAGCCTCATGCCGGCGAAGAATATTCTGCAAGTGCTCGATACGTGAATCATAGTACTGCGTGTACTGGTTCACCATCGTGAATTTGTTAGCCTCGATGAGCACGGATTCATTTTCGATGTACTCTGCACGGAGCTGATTGACTTTCTCCTCCATTGCAATCTTCATCGTAAGAATCATCTCAGGGTCTTCCTGATCATGCGCTCTCCGAGAGAGGGCGGATGAATCCTGAGCCTCAGCATATATAGTTTTCACCAGGTTCTCATCCTCCACGATTACCTCATTCTTGATGTCGAACAGGACCGGCTGGAGAAGCTCCATTGTTGTGACGCTGCCGTACAGGTGCTTTTCCGACAGAAGGACATACAGGCCCAGGAAGTACTCCCCGGATACCGGCGCCTCAACATCCTTGAGGGCAGCACGCCTTATTTCCAGGCTGAAGGTCTTGTCCAGACTGGCTTTATTCTTCTCGAAGTAGACGTAGGCGGCGGTTACAAGAGGATGGTAGGCATTGACGAACTCGTAATCAGTATGCTTATATGCGGTGTCCTGGTCAAATGTCATTGCGATGGAGGTTTCTCCCATCACTTTTGACTTGAACTGCCGGTTCATCTGCTCATAATCGAACCCCTTCCCCACAGGAAGATTCTCTTCAAGGAAGCTGGTCAGCAGCTTGGGCTGAGAAAGCGGGATGTTGAAGTGGTAGAGTGTCGGCATAGCCTCGTCCCGGACAAGCACACAGGACGGCAGTTTCTTCTCGATCAGGAGACGGATGTAGTTGATGACCTCTTCTGCGGTCACGTACTGGCCGTACTTATCGATATCGCCAATAGCTTTCCGGAAGTAGGTGTCGTTAGTGAGCGTATTCGTCAGACCGGTTGCAATTTCTTCCTGGTTGTGGTTCTCTGTCTCGACTGCCTTTGCGATTGCGTCAATCTTCTCCTGTTTCTCCTCCTCCGTCAACTTATTGCTATACAGGTCTTTCTCCAAAGACTCGAACCAGGCCTGCACGTCGGTATAGCCGGTGTTTTCCAGTACCTTGTCCAAGATGGCCTCCAAGTCGCCGATGCAGTCTTTGAAGATGCCTATCCTCTTCAGCAGCCTTTCGTAGATCTTCACGTGGATGGAGTTCTCGACGACCAGATTGTAGATGTGGACCTTGGGAGATTCCTGACCGAAGCGGTCTATACGGCCGATTCGCTGCTCCACGACCATCGGGTTCCACGGGAGGTCATAGTTGACCATCGAATCGCAGAACTGCATATCGAGACCTTCGCTACCCACCTCAGATGACAGGAGGATAGTGAAGTTGGGCGAATACTGGAATTCACGCAGGATGCCGTCCCGGTCCTCGGGCTTGATATCGCCGTGAATCTGGAATGTCGTATAGCCCAGCTTGCTCAGCCTAATGGCCAGATACCGGAGTGTATTTTTGAAGATTGCGAAGACAATGAGGTGTTTCTTCCCTCCTGCCCTGATGGCCTCGATGATACGGACCAGCTCGTCAATCTTTGCGTCCGGCTTGTCTGCATAGTCGTCATAGCCCAGTATCAGCCGGTTCTTGTCGTTGAGGTATCCGTATACACTGCTGGAGACCTGACGTTTCCTCTGAATCAGGCCCAGATCTTCTTCTGCATAGCTCTCAATCACAGAGATGTACTCCTCATACTCATCCTCGTAAAGATGAACTATACGGGTATGGGTATCACGAACAGCCTGCGTCCAGTCGGTCGTAATCTCTCTCTTACGAGTACGTGAGAAGAGATTGTTCATCGGGCTCATAGATGACAGGTCAAACTGGATATTGACCTTTGTCTCGTTATCTGTTTTCCCGCTCTGGAGGGCCTTTACTATACGTTGGTATAGCGGAGAGTCTTTGAAGCGATCATCGATGGTTGCCGCCTTTGCATAGCTGTGCTGGAACTCATTTTCACCGATGGTGTAGTACGTGGTGACCTCAGAGTTCGCCATATCCTCCAGGATGGTGTCGTAGTCCACATTGGCGTTGAGGGCAGAAATAGCCCGGATAAACGGCCGGTTGATGGATAGCGTATTCAGGAAGACGGCGTAGTCGCTATACTGTTTGGGGTCAAGCAGCTTCAGTAGATTGAAAAGATTCTCCTGCTTTGTCATCACCGGGGTAGCCGTCAGGAATACTGCAGCGGCTGGACTCTCGAGCAGCCGAGCAATGCCCATATGAGTCTGGGTATCGTCGTTGCGCAGACGGTGAGCCTCATCGCAAAGGACGAAGTCAAACTTCTTATAGGAAGTCTCCAGCGTCTCGAAGATTGAGTTTTCACCTGAAGCCCGCAACTGCTCATAGTTCACAATGCCCCGGACATATCCCTCTTTGTTGTTGATATCGTATATGAGCCGTTCCTTTGTGTAAATATCGAAAGTGAAGCCGAATTTTGTCTTCAGCTCCTTCTGCCATTTGGGCATCAACGACTTGGGGCAGATAATCAGGGCATTGTTCAACTCCCGCCTGGCGGACAGCTCCAGCATTATGTGGCCAGCCTCGATGGTCTTACCAAGACCCACTTCATCAGCAATGAGAACTCGATGGTTCCGCGAGTTGAGGAACTTAAGCAGCGGCTTGAACTGGTATGCCTTGAAGATGGTCCTTGAGGCCTTCAGTGAAGAAATGGTATTGTTGCTGGTGTTCCGGATCTTGTATGACGTGTTGATGCAGGTGAAGTCAGAATTTGACCCGTAGATGCCTTTAGCGCAGCAGTCAAATGGGTCACTATAGTCCGTGACCGGAATAAGCGTAGATTCAAGCACGGGCTTGCGAAGCCCGCTTTCAAAGACGACATCATAAAGCTGCTTTCCAGGCCGCTTTGGATAGACCTGGACGATAACACCATTCTCCCTGGTGCTTACCGACTGAACGTTGTCGCCTATGTTGAATCTTGCCATTATAAATGCATTCTTAATAGTAAGGGGCGTACATGTCTCTTCTCTGAGAGACTATAAATCCAGGATCTCTTCAATCTTCTTCAGATATGTCTTCTCAAGGTAAGCGAAGCAATTCTGAATGTTGTACTTATCCTCCTTAATCAACAGCCAATCACCTTCGTAGGAGGGCGTTTCAATGTTGAAGTTATCGATGAAGGCGGAGCGCAAATAGTCGTTGCATTTGGCCCAAATGCGCATTGTGCTGAAGTTGTCAAAAACTATTTGGACCTCGGTGCTGCCCACGGTCTTCTTTATGGTTACATCACTGGCGAAATAATACCCAATCTTCTTCCACACCTCATACTGTTCCTGCCAATTATATGTATATGAATACTTTTGGACAATTTCGTCAATGAACTTGTTCCTTTCAGTATCCATCATAATCCTGGTATACTGGCTATTCTTTTTCGCCATGAAGTAGTTCTCTTTGAACCAGACCAAGCGATATGCATCATGTTCCTGAATCCAGTCCTGAAGGGCCTTATTCTTGTATAGCGCCTGATGAATCCTGCGATATTGCGCGATATCCTCCGGTTCCTCACCATAATACTTGAGAGTAGAAGGCTCGGTAACGAGGTCGCGAAGGAATCCAAGAATCTCATCGTGGTTGTCACAATCAAGACAGGTAGCGAAGAGATCATGGATGTTCTGGTTGCCGGAGATCCAGTGCTTAAGGTATTTCTGAGTCTCGGCCTTGTCTGTCATGTTGAGTTTGTACATCTCCTTCCAGTCCTTGAGCTGGCTGATGATAGCTCTAAGAAGGAGATGGCCTTCTGCCTGATACTGACCTGTAACACCATCTTTGTCGAACATTTCGCTGACGACCGAATAACGATGATTGAACTGCTCGATGGTCATATCCTTGGTGTAGAAGAATATCACCATGCCTTTGAAGAACGGGTGCTTCTCAGCCTCAATGAAGGTAGGCTCCCAATTCTCGTCTTCAGCAATTCTGCCGGCCTTGACAATTTCTTCCTGGATAATGCGACTACGCTCCTTGGAGTCGGCGTCTTCGTCGGTATCCTCCGTACGGTATTTGGATAGTGCGGTGTAGAACGACACGCCTTCTTTTGCAGCATCTGCGATATGGTGGACCAGATTTCCGATGCTCTTATTCACGGTGGCCACCTTCGTCAAGTTATCGATGTTGGTGTTCTCAACGATATTCCAAAGGACGCGCATCCACTTGCGGAAAACCTCCGGGCGAAACTCGTCATAAGCTTCAATGAATTCTGTGACGCCATAGAAGACAATACGTGTTGTCTGACGGAAAGTGTTAATCGGGCCAAAGAAGCCGACATTCACCTTTTGCGGGTCCTCCCATACGGGAATTAGAGCAGGCTTGATAACGTCTGCATAGTGTTTCTCAAAAGTGTCGAGAACCTTCTTTATGCCGTTGAAATACTCAGGATGCTCCTCAAACTGCTTTTGATAGAACGAGAATCCCAAATATCTGTCAGCAGTTTCCGAACGAGAAGCAAAGAACAACTGGTCAACATTGTTACGGATCGAGTCGCCCATTTGATCAATATTCTCTACAGCGAATTTGTTGGACAGATACCTGTAGAAGAAGCGGAAATAGTCGGAATCGTATTGAGGATTCTCTTTACTCCAGAAGATATTGATCCATCGGGTGTCCATCCTCGTGGAGAAGTCAAGATAGTACGGAACTTCCATTCCTTTGATGGAATTGTCCATACGGACGACACTGTTACCGACCTCAGTTCCGCGCAGATAACCGATGAGCTCCGCCTTGAAATTATCAAAGGGAGACAACGATAGACCACGGGCGTTCATCTTGATATAAAGTTCCTCGGTCAGGCCAAATTCTCCAAGAGACAAGACGTAGAAAGTGATTTTGTCCAGATTTGAGTACAAGCACATCTCCGGATTCTGTTCCTTAAGCCGTTCGTAATACTCGTGCATATCGTCCAGCATTCGGAGCATACCTTCGATTGTGGAGTCTTTGTCGAATGAACGGAAATACCATTTGGCATCCTTAATTGCCGAAGAGGGAGACGACAGCGTTTCTCCTTCAGCGGGAAGTCCATAGGCCTTGAAATTGGCCAGATACTGGCAGAAATCCGTAGCTGTGGCCCTGGTCTCATAAACAAACTTGGAGAGATTGGTGACCAGCTTCGCATATTCTTCAGAATCACGAGCCAACTCCCGGTTGCCGATGTACCAGTAGAGCAGGAACAGAGTTGTCAAGCGCTGCTGACCATCGATAACCTCGAAGGTATATTTCTCCGGTTCATCTTGTTTATGAACGGCGCCATATACGAAATTAAGGTCTATTTCCCGACCATAGTACAGGCTGGAGAATATCTCATCCAAGAGGTTGGTACGGACATAACCTTCCTCCCGACGACCCTGAGCATAAGCACGTTGAATCTTGGGGATAACGCACTTGGTGATAAGAACCTCGTGATCCTTATCGTATGCAATCTTTTCCTCAAAGAGGTTAGAGTAGTTGAATATCTTTTTCATCGAACGTGAGGAAAGTCTTTAATTCGTTAAAAATGTAGTCGTGATAGGCTTTCTTGTCATCTGCACCCCACTTGAAGAAGTTTCGGTTGGTGGAGGTGTCAAAGTCTTTGTTGAAAACCATACTGGTTGAGGCAGGGACGAAGGTGCCACGAGTGATTCGCTCGCGGATGATGCGATTCTTCTGGCAGAAGAGACTGTTGCCATAGCTCTTGTTAGTCTTCTCATCCAGGAGGGTAAGATTGCCGATACTATTCTTCTGGTCTTCATCGGCGTCCTCTTCAACGAGTTCCTGTATCAACGGGATGATCTCTTTATAGTTTCCATCCTTATAGAATGCGTCAATACGACTCTTGGTGCTGTTCTTGTCGGGAATCTCATTGATTTCTTTCAGGGCATTGTCAATCCACTCCTTTTGCTCCTGCGAACTCATGAGTGCATTGGTCGTGTAAGAATCGATATGCTCAATATTCCAGCTTTGACTCACGAAAATATCAAAGGGGAACTTGTAGATGCTGGTGTTGAAACTATAATCCTTCTCCTTCTGGATGGATGTCAACTCCTTATTCTTCTGGTTGATGTTCAGGAAAAGGAGCAAGTTGAAAATAGCGCCACTGTCTTTGCCATACTGAGACACAATCCTGTATTCTGTCGTGACCTCATCATCCTTCTCGATATCAATGGCCTCAATCTTTACGCCCTCCAGTTGTTTCTTAATCTGCTCTACGAAAAAGTCCTCAATCTCATGCTTTGTGGCAGATTCCGGAAGGCTGAAATACTTGATGTATAGTTTGGCGATATCAATTTTGCACTGGCTGAGGAAGCCCACGTAATTGTACATCCGTGGATCTTCATACCAGTCTTCCAGGGTACGGAAAACCATCACTACTTTGTCCCATTCCCGCTTGATTGCAGTCTGGAGTTCTTCTCCCTGCAGGCCATCAAATTTCTGATAATAGTAGCGGAAGATCTTGTTTTTCTCGGAGAGTTGCAGCTGACGCTGTAAGATATTCTGGTCCACAATTTTTTCATGGAACTCTTTAACGCCATCCGTCTTGAAAATGAGCTCGAAAATCTCATCGATACGATTAGGACGAGACCGCTTGCTGGATATGAAATACCAGAAGTCATCCTTATGAAGCGTATTCTCAATGCTTTCCCACTGCATCGCGATTTCCAGTTGCTTGCTCTCACGTTCTGCAGAGAGGAAGTTGCGCTTTTGGAGGAAAAGAGCCTTAATGAGCTCTGCATCTGTCAGCTCAATCTTGCCGGTGTTGATTTTGAGGAATTCAGAAATGGCCTTCTGCTTGGAAGCCTCACTGCCATCAGAGGACAACTCATACCAGATGAACTGGGCGGAGCCACTATCCTCAACCAAACCACGCTTACAGTTGAGCAGCTTGAACAAAGCATCCTGAATGCTTCCGGCAGATCCACTGCGGCGGTAACGTTCGCTTATCTTCTTGGCGTCTTCCTTTACCCACGATTCGATGATGCGATAGGCATCAGAAATGTGAGAGAAGTCGACATTATCGTCACTTAATGTATCCTTGCCTAGATTCTCCAGGAACGCAGCGGATTCTGTACGGGTCTCATATCTGAGGTGGAACAGTTCCTTACCGTCCTCATCTTCTTTCAGGCGCTCTTTGTCCCAGCCCTTCTTCTCAAGAAGGTATTTGTAGAGGATGTAGATGGATGTTAGACGCTGCTGGCCATCAATCACCTCCCATACGTCCCGGGAAGATGTGTCAATACCTTCCAAGACAGCAGAGACGATAGACTCGTCTTCTATCTTTTGAACGATAATGGGCTGCAGGCAGTAGAACTCGCCATCGTTCTTTTTGCTCCCAATCGTAAAGCTGTAGAGGTCGCTCAGAAGATCAGTCACCTCCTTGGTCGTCCATCGATAGCCCCGCTGGTAGGACGGAATGTAGAATGTGCGCCCATCCAGCAACTCTGCAATGGATATTAGCTGAATATTGTTTTCCATTTTCATATGAGTTTACTATTTCTTCCCTCCAAGGAAGGTCTCTTTTAGCTTATAAAGGCTAACCCCATTGAAAGAGAAGTACCTCGGGCCTTGGCAAACACCAGAAACACTCCGCTTATTTCGAGGCATATATTTGGCTGTGAAAACTGCCAATGTCATAATCTCGCCATTACATTCGACCTGATTGTCCTCTCGAACTATTAATTCGTCGCCAGTTGGTGTATAGACTATCGTATCACCAACCGTTACTCCACACTCCTTCAAATCAAAATTGGCAAAATTCGGATCTATAAGGGACTCGGAATCAAACAGGGTATCCTCCATTAGTTTTACTCTTGACTCAATGTAGTCAATGTCTTCTTTGGGTAATTTATACCTGCGGTAGAGTTCCTCATCAGTCCAAGACTTGCCCCAATCCTGAACTGGGACAAATTGGAATACATCACGTGCTGTATGTTGCGTCCTTTTCTTGATAGAAACAAGGTATCTGAAGAACCTTGTTTTCATATATGAAAGAATGTTAAAGCACTGTTCTTTTGTGAAATCGTGGACTTTGGGATTATACCCAATACACAGGTATGTGCTTGAACATACACTGTTTGGCTCACCGTAGAAAGGACGTCCAATAACCAAAGGATCATTTCCAGATCCACCAGCCTCCGGCAAATAGATTTTGTGAAGTGGAATGGCGTGATGATTCTTAGGGATATCTTTATAACGGACCCAGCCGATACCGGAAGGTTCCATCTGTTTGTTCAAATAGTATTTAATGCTGTGCTCTGCATCAGGAGTTTTACTGTACCCTTTCCAATTAGAATTAAGAGGGCCATGGTTATTAAAATAGTCTACGGGACCAACCAAACTCATGAAAGATTTAGTATCGAAATACTGTCCTTCCACTTTCTCTATTTGCGAAATGATATCCACTGCGCGAGTGTCTCTTATGACTATACCAGTCCCCGTCGAATTGAGAATCTCTGTACGTTCATAACTCTTTCCCTCACGCCTCAAAACATAATGGCAAGGACCCGTATAACCTTCTTCAAACAAGAAGTAACTAATTCCTCCTTTTATCTCTACGCCGGGGAAACAATCTGTTGCATTAACATAATCGTAAACTGACAAGAAGTGATTACAATTAATCATCTTATCTACCCATTCATTACGTATGCCCTGACCAGTCCTTGTCATCCATCGGCTGGGAGTAATCATCGATATATACTTTCCTCCTAACTTCCTCGCTATGTCAATGAAGAACGGATAAATAGCTGAAGCATAAGCGCCATTTGTTGTTGCTCTCGCTTCTTGATACGGCGGATTTCCTACTATAGCATTGAACTTCATATTCTCTTCCAGTGCGTTATTGTTCCAATAATTCTTACCACGAACTACTTTAGATGTGAAAAGTGTGGGCTGGTTTGTGATTTTGTTAATAAGGTCCTCGAAGTATCTGGCATTCACCTTTGCTTCACGGAATCCTGAAAGGGTACGTCTGGTGATGCTTTTTGCCATCTCTGTTTTACAGATAACGAAGATGTGATTTCGAAGAACGTTATCCCAAATCTGATTCTGTGTCTCTTTTGGAACCTCAGTTGCCAGCATGTGAGACTCTCGATAGGCCTGGAGCTTCTCTGCAAAGACGCTATAGGCCATATAAAGTGGATACAGACCCGTCTTGGAGTTGATTTCCAGTATACGGGTGTTCGGGTCTTTGAAAACATTGGCAGTGACCACGCCATGGTTTACGAACCGAGGCTTAACACATTCAGTCTGCATGTCGCCCTCTTCGTAGAAGACCTGGCCTCCAATGCAATCGCCGATATGCATATTGACCACCCTCCACGGAGTCAGAACCGTTTCCTTGTCCGGATTACGGAAGTATGAGAAGATGCGAGCAATCTCACGTGTGCGCTCAAGCGGAGCGTACTGATCTGCTTCTCTCACGAGATCCCGGTAATTGCGGCCAACAGCCCTGAACATATCTGGATCGTAGTACGGAGCGAATTCAGCGAAGAGTTCCTTAGTGACGCCACGAGGCATGAATTCCTCCCAGGACTGGTCATCTATCAAGGAAGCAAAGTTCTCCAGAGTGATATCCTCTCCCTCATTTTCGAGGTCTGCGCCGTACATCATTAGCGGAAGACGAATAGAGATGCCACGGAGGATTGAAATCGCGGCGTCAGCATTCTTCTTTTTTTCCTTTGCTTCTTCCAGAGCTGCCAACTCTTCCGGAGTACGATCCCTCTTGGGTTTCTTCTGTATGCGCTCCAGCTCCTGATACTGCTCATTAGTAAGGCCAGTTTTAGCCATATCCACATCTGTGGATGTATGGTTGGCCTTCGTCGCACCAATTATAGCGTGGAGGTCTTTGAATTTTGCCAGCGCCTCTGCATCCAACTTCCGAAGCATCTCCTGATTGTACAAGCGCGGGTCATCGCAGCCATTGCGGGTTACGCGGGAAATATAGGCCCTCTTAAGCTGCTCCAGCATAGATTCAACATTGAAGGCGGCCATCTTGGTGCCGTTGTATCCAATGACCGGGCAGAAGTTGAGGAATTCACCGAGTTTAACTCGGTCGGATTCGTTGGTAGTCTTCTTGGTCTGCACCTTCGCAGTGTCGGCCAGCACTTTCAGTGTGCGGTCCGGAGCAAAGTCAAAGACATAGCAGTTCTCCTTACGGCGGCCGTCCACGGTCGTGTACGGGCTCTGCACGCGGAAGATGGTCTGCATATAGGCTTTCGCATCGGTATTATGGGAGCCGGCGAGCATCATCACCGCAGTCCAGGGCTTGACGGTAACGCCGGTGGTCAGCTTGCCGCAAGAGAGCGTGATGGTCCTGGTCTCTTCAGGATTGTCGCCCATTGCCTTCTCCACCATGTTGAGGGCGTCATCGTTCTCTTCTTCAAGGTCACCGCTACCGGCAACGTTCACGATTTCAAATTGTGAGAAGATGGGGTGAGCTTTGAGCATTGCGGAAAGCGCCCGGGCTTCTTTTACCCCGGGGACCATCCACAGTGTATGGCGGAAACAAGCACGGAATCCCTCCGTAGAGAAGGGATAGTTGCTTTCCGGGTCGTATTTAACAATCAGGTTAAGGAAGGACTGGACGTGCTCCTCATGGACGAACTTGCCCTCGGCACCGTCCGGCATGGGACGGTGGTCGCGCTCGGGATCACCGGTCCAGGTGCGGAAGAATTCCTTGAAGTTGAAGGCGGAATCCTCAACATCCTCGAAGCCGGAGAGAGCTTTGCCCAGATCGAAGGTGTAGATATTCAGTTTCGGCAAGCCGGCATACGGGTTCGGGTCACCGAAGTGATATTTGTCCCATTCTGCCTTGGCCTTCTGCTCCATCACGTAGTCCCAGGTGTAAATCTCATCTTCTTTGTAGTCGTCCAGCAGGTTGAAAGGCGTGCCGGAAAGATTGAGGACGCGGGTCTTTTCTTTGGTAAGGAGCTTGATAACGTTCTGTCCGAGCTCGGTCTGCGTTCCTTCGTGAGCTTCATCAATAATCAGGAGGTCGAAATCAGCTTTGAGAATGCTGGCGTTCTTATCGAATTTGCCACCAGCTAACTGGGCGCCGCGCATATCCTGCATGGATGCGAAATATACGTAGTGGGCTTCTGGATTCCTCTTGGCAAATTTCTCCAGTAGTTCAAATGGCTCACCCTTTTCCCTAGAGCCGTAGGTATAACCGTCCATCATGTTGAAGATCTTGTAGAAGTCTTCAAACCAGCCTTTATCCACCACAGGACGGTGGGTAAGGATGATGGTGCGGTGGAACTGCATTTCCTTGACAACCTGCAGGGCCGTGAGCGTTTTGCCAAAGCGCATCTTGGCATTCCAGAGCATCGCTTTTCCACCAGCCTTGAATTTCTTGACGGTTTTGTCAATGGCCTCCTGCTGCTCAGGACGGAATTCAATGGATTCGTCAATGGGGACCATCTCCTCTGCTTTGATGGAGAAACGGCCCTCCTTCACAGCCTGAATTGCGGCCACTGCCGTCTCTACACTACAATCGAACCACTCGGTGCCTTGATGCCTGACAGAAAAATCGTGTTTGTGGACGCCTGAGCGGAGCAGTACATTGTGGACGTCCTTGTCGTTGAAGGAGCCAATGAAACCGCCGTGTACCGAGAATGCAAGCTCCGTATGACGGAGTTGGTACTGGATGCCGGCGGTCTTGGTGTACTGGTCAATGCGTGCCTTAGCGGCCTTGTTGAGCTCAGAACTGTTTGGCTGGAGGGAAAGATTGATTCCGTCGTCCAACGTGGCCTCACCGACTTTCACGCAGCCCTGGTGGGCGGCATCCGGAATGGTGAAGACGTAGATGAGCTTCGCTTTGAGTGTAGAGTACTTTTGCATACGCCTACGGTTTGATGAGGTCTATGTAGCGGATGGGCTTACCTGTATCCCAATCCATAATCTTGCAGTATATGCCGTTGTGGCGGCGGATATCATCGGTATCGCAGCCCTTACAGGGAATGCGGACCTCAACTCCGTCACCAAACAGAGTCTCCTCAACGTGGACATCTTCGTGGCAGCTGTTGGGAATGACGCCTTTGAGGCCATCCATCTGCCAGAAGTTCCAGGATATAATCTCGGCAATCTCACGGGCCATTTCCTTAGTGGGCTTGCCGGCAAACTTCTCATCGAAGTAGTCAAAGAATGTGTACAGGGCGTTCTCACGGGCAAGGAGAAGATTGTCACCCTGCCATTCGAATCCGTAGATTGACTGATAGGCTTTCTTGGCCCACGGGTACCATTCCTCCGGCGTGGAGGTGTTCTCTGCTACGACGCGAAGTTTACGGCCCAGGAGACCGATACGGTCTTTGACAGGTATGATTTCACCCGTGATGGTATCGTAGCGGCTGGTGAGGTATGGAGCCTCGCCGCACGTGATCTCCATTCGGGTATCAGTCACGTAGTCCTGCCAGGTCTTGCCGTCCTTTGTAGGGAATGGAATGGGGTTGGGATTCGTCTTCCAGCCTTCCTCTGTTTCCTTATTGAACAGACCTTTCCGGCCAAACCATTCGTTGTCCACCAAGTTGTTCTGGGCGTTGCATATCCAGGAGGGGGTGAAGACTTCGGCTTTGTCCCTAATACGAGACTGCTGCTCCGCCTTGGTCTTGCGGACACGGGGCTGGATAATATCGCCGTGTTCACCGGTGATGGCATCAATAGAAATCTGCTCGTTTTCGCCGTAACCGGCGCCGAGAGGTTCGTAGTTATCAGTTGCCCAAATGATGTGTTGAGGCTTCTTGCTGCCGTTTTTGGGACGGCTGCGGTCTATCAAGATTGTCTTAAGCAAGACAGGGTCTTGCTTAAGGATTTCATTCTCATGTATATCAACTTCAATGCTCATGCACTGTCGGGGGTTATGCGGTTTCAGGTGCTATAATGTACAAATTTAACTTTTTTTGCGTAACAACGTATAAGAAAGTGTAGGAATTCTGTTTAATTGACAAGACGTTGTCAGAAAAAAGGTCAGATAAGATGTGGTGGAGAAGACAAAAAGTCCTGCCGGGATTTCAAATCGGCAGGACGAATATTGGCCATTGTAATGTGCTCGGTGCTCCCTGTCGAGTGTATCTCTCCGATGAGGGCCATGATGATCTGATATTGTTATAAGTTTTACACAATCTACTAAAAATACAAAAATCTTGTCACAAAAATTACTGCTTTCTGTAAAGCATTGATTGACATATTTTATTCTTCTCTCAATTCCCCTCTCTCATATTTCTCGATCATATAATTCAAGACAGATCTGTGAGCATTTGATAAGAATTCATTTACTGCGCGTAGAGCATTATCTAACTTAAGTGTCTTCAATAGGACTTCTCCTTCCTTTAATTCTGTATTTCTGGTATCCAATAGTTTTTCTATTTCAAGGTGTGTTTCAAAGTTCCTTTCATTCCTCCACCAACTCGAATTGTTAGCGCACCGATTAAGGTGCTCCGATAGTGTTTTATACTGAAATTGTATTAATTGAGGAAATAACTGTATTATCGACTCAAGTTTTGACCATTCTGAATGATTTCTCATACTATGGTTAAACCCATATAGTTTTTTAAATCCCTCATTGAGAATAATATACATCTTACCCCGCATAAAACGCTTCTCATAATCCTCCTCAGCGAGCAAAAAGTATTTCGCTGAGACAAGATAATCTGTTGAAGTAATCAAACTGAAAAGGAATATAGAGTCTAGTGTTAGTGATATCTTGGCCAAATAATCCTCTCGCCCTTTGTATCGTTCTAATTCACTCCTTATCAAGGGTATGCCTTTTACATTCTGCGAGATTCTTTCGTTAAGCAGTTTAATGTAATCCTCCCTATGTTGTTGAGTCATTTCTTTCCCATTAAACTCTATTTCCTCGAAGAACGCCGAGAAATCTATAAGTTTAATGGGATAGGACTTAATGCTATCAAGTTCTTTTCTCCAATCTTCCATGTCATTTATAATTGGGTTGTAGTTTTGCCTTCGCAAAACTACAGTAGTATTTTGACAATTTTCGTCAATATTGCAAATTGTGCTTATAGTCTTGGATTCTCCGCTTCCACCTTCCCCTGGTCCCTACAACTTAAATATCACCGGAAAAGTGTACGTCACACTCACCGCGCGGTCTCTCTGCCTGCCGGGAGTCCATTTGGGAGAGCTGGAGACTACGCGGACGGCCTCGGCGTCAATCGACGGGTTGACGCCGCGCAGGACGCGGACATTGGTAACACTGCCGTCAGCCTCAACGGTAAATTGGATCATTACCTTGCCTTGGATACCATTTTCCTTGGCAACCTCGGGGTAGACGAGCCTTTCGTTGACCCATTGGGAAAACTTGTTGGCATCGCCCCCGCGGAACATAGGTTTCTGCTCAACCAGCTGGAACGGAATCGCTTCTTGCTCTATTTCCTCCTCCTCTACCTCCTCAGCCCCGCATTGCAACTCCTCTTTCACCTCCACAGCCCTTTCTAGCGATTCTCTCTCATAGTCTTCCCTGCTTATCCCCAAATCCTCATACATCTTAGCTTCGAGAAGTCGGGTGTTTTCAGCGTCATAGAACGTCACGACGGTATCATCGTCTTCATCGACCTCGATATAACCCTCCTCGCGGGGGAAGGAACGCTGAAGCAAGCTGTAGAACCTTTCTATCCGTTCCTCGAATCCGGGAGCGTCCGACTCGGGTATCGTCAGCTTGACACTATAGACTACATCCATCCCGGGGACGCTGTAGACCTCGACCTTGCAGCGACTGAAGCCGGCGTAGTCGCCCCGCGCTTCGTCTTCGTATCCGCCGAAAAGCCAGTCCTGCGTGCGCGTGAAGCCCTTTTCGGCAAGCTTCTCGAAGAACGCCTCTTTGCTCCCGTCGAGGGGAATGCCCATAAACTCAAGGTGTTTGACAGCATTTTGGCCCGCCGCCGCAAATCCCGTCAGCGCGGACGCGAGGAGTATGATTAGTGTTTTCTTCATGTGGAGGTTGTTTATGCCAGTCCCAAAGTTATGCATTATTTGTGAGAGTTTATTTTCGTCTCGATTATTTCAACTATCTTCGCCAAGTAAACCACACCCGCAATGAAACACCTCTCACTCCTCCTCGCACTTTTCCTCTCCCTCGCGGCATTCGCCCAGGGGAGCAAGCCATCGATAGCACAGATGAAGCTGGACCTCGTGGGGCAGTCGTTCGTTGACCCCGATCCGCAGAGTTATTTCGGGCCGGAGAGCAAGTGCGTGGTCGGCAGGGGCGAGATCCGCGGG